>Ga0247772_1000022_pt1 | contig 139983 bp, 99 predicted proteins | sample UWRJL151409C6_FD_179945 | JGI IMG/M metagenome (GOLD analysis project Ga0247772, IMG submission 179945) | Plant litter microbial communities from Arlington Agricultural Research Station in Wisconsin, United States - UWRJ-L151-409C-6 | ecosystem: Environmental > Terrestrial > Plant litter >...
CCGTTCATCTACAACAAGCTGGAAGAGCGCGGCTACGTCAACACCATCAAATCTGCGAAGAAGATGGTGGAAAAAGAGCGTCCCGAGGTTTGGGACATCTTGGACGAGGTCATCAGCGAGCACCCCGTGCTGCTGAACCGCGCCCCGACGTTGCATCGTCTCGGCATCCAGGCGTTCGAGCCGGTGTTGATCGAAGGCAAGGCAATCCAGCTGCATCCGCTGGTATGCGCGGCGTTCAACGCCGACTTCGACGGCGATCAGATGGCCGTTCACGTGCCGCTCTCGATCGAAGCGCAGATGGAAGCGCGCGTGCTCATGATGAGCACGAACAACATCCTCTCGCCGGCCAGCGGTCGCCCGATCATCAACCCGACGCAGGACATCGTGCTCGGCCTCTACTACGCGACGCGCATGCGCCGCTTCGTAACGGGCAGCCACCGTGAAGGCACGCTGACCTACGACGCCCAGAGCAAGCAGCTCGTCGGCGCGCTGCGTGGTGTTTACTCGTCGCCCGAAGAAGTACGCATGGCGTACGACAACGGCGCGGTCGAGCTGCACGCGTCGATCAAGGTGCGCATCACCGATATCGACGACGACGGCAACCACGACACCAAGCTGGTGCAGACCACGGTTGGTCGCGTGCTGGTCGGTGAAGTCTTGCCGCAGGGCCTGCCGTTCGAATACGCGAACAAGGTGATGAACAAGAAGGCGCTCTCCGGCCTGATTGACATCTGCTACCGCAAGCACCGCAACAAGGAGACCGTGCTCTTGGCGGATCGCCTGCGTACGCTCGGCTTCGGCTTCGCGACGGGCGGCGGCATCTCGGTGTGCATGGATGACATGGTCATCCCGGCCAAGAAGAAGGATCTCGTCGATGCCGCGCAGGCGGAGCTCGAGAAGGTCGTCGATCAGTACCAAGAAGGTCTGATCACGGACGGCGAGCGCTACAACAAGATCATCGACATCTGGGCCGGCGTTGCCGATCGCGTCGCTGAAGAAATGATGGGCGGCATCGGCAAAGAGACGATGACCGATCCGGAGACGCAGGAGCAGATCGAAGACTCCAGCTTCAACCCGATCTACATCATGGCTGACTCCGGTGCTCGTGGTTCCCCACAGCAGATGCGTCAGCTGGCTGCCATGCGCGGTCTGATGGCCAAGCCCTCCGGCGAAATCATCGAGACCCCCATCACGGCGAACTTCCGTGAAGGTCTGACCGTGCTCCAGTACTTCGTCTCGACGCACGGCGCTCGTAAGGGCCTCGCCGACACCGCGCTCAAGACGGCCAACTCCGGTTACCTCACGCGCCGTCTCGTCGACGTCGCGCAGGACGCCGTGGTGGCCGAGTTCGATTGCGGCACCTTGGACGGCATCCGCGTCACCAAGCTGGAAGAAGCCGGTGAAGTCATTCAACCCCTCGGCGACCGCATCCTGGGTCGCGTGGTGTTGGAAGACGTGGTCGACCCCCTCACGGGCGAGATCATCGTCGAAGGCAACACCGAACTCGACGAGGCGCGTGTCGATCAAATCGAGAACGCGGGCATCGAAGAGGTCGTCATCCGCTCCGTGCTCACCTGCCAGACGCGCCGCGGCGTGTGCTCGCTGTGCTACGGGCGCGACTTGGCGCGCGGCTACCGCGTCAACATCGGCGAGGCAGTCGGCATCATCGCCGCTCAGTCGATCGGCGAGCCGGGCACGCAGCTCACGATGCGTACCTTCCACATCGGTGGTGCGGCTGCGCGCGGCAAGATCGAGCAAAGCTCGCTCGAGACGCGCACGGAGGGCACCGTGCACCTCAAGAACGCCCAGCTGACGAAGAAGCAAGACGGCAGCGTCGTGCTGATGAATCGCCACGGCGAGCTCGTGGTCATGGACGACACCGGTCGCGAGCGCGAGCATCACCGCCTGCTGTACGGCGCGGTGCTCAAGACGACCGACGGTGGGCGCGTCGAAGCGGGCCAGATCGTGGCAGAGTGGGATCCCTTCGCGGCTCCGATTCTGACCGAGGTCGGCGGTGTGGTGCAGTTCGGCGATCTCGTCGAAGGCGTCACCGTGATCGAGAAGGTCGACGAAGTGACCGGTCTTTCCCGCAAGATCGTGGTCGAGTCGCGCGCCGCGGATCTCCGCCCGCGCATCGCGATCATCGATGCCGAAACGGGCGAGCCGGTGAAGCTCCCGAACACCGACCTCGACGCGCGTTACCTCCTTCCGGTGGGCGCTAACATTGTGTGCATGGAAGGCGAGCGCATCACCCCCGGTGAAGCCATCGCCAAGATCCCGCGCGACACGACGAAAGTTCAGGACATCACCGGTGGTTTGCCCCGCGTTGCCGAGCTGTTCGAAGCCCGTAAGCCCAAAGATCACGCCATCATCAGCGAGATCGACGGCATCGTTTCGTTCGGCAAGGACACCAAGGGCAAGCGCAAGGTCGTCATCACCCCGTTCGGCATCGACGGTGGCCTGCTCCCGGATCAAGGACGCGAGTACCTGATCCCCAAGGGCAAGCACATCCAAGTGCAACCGGGCGATCACGTGCGCGCCGGCGACCCGCTGCAGGACGGACCCGCGAACCCCCACGACATCTTGCGCGTGAAGGGCGAGAAGGAACTCGCGGCTTGGCTCGTGAACGAAATCCAGCAGGTTTACCGCCTGCAGGGCGTCGGTATCAACGACAAGCACATCGAAGCCATCGTGCGCCAAATGCTCCGCCGCGTTCGCATCAAGGAGGTCGGTGACACCAACTTCCTCGTCGACGAGCAGGTCGAGAAATACGTGTTCGAACGCGACAACGCTCGCGTGATGGAACGCGGTGGTCAACCCGCCGTCGCGGAGCCCATGCTCCTCGGCATCACGAAGGCGTCGCTGTCCACCGAGTCCTTCATCTCGGCCTCGTCCTTCCAAGAGACCACCAAGGTGCTCACGGAAGCCGCCATCTGCGGCAAGACCGACGATCTCCGCGGCATCAAGGAGAACGTCATCATGGGCCGGCTCATCCCGGCCGGTACGGGGTTGCCCGCGTACAAGCGCTTGCAGGTCGTGCTGGACGAGAAGTCGCCCACGTATGCGCCTCCGACGTTCGTGCGGGTTACTCCGGCGGAGCTCGTCGCTGTCGGCGACGAGTGAGGTAACGACAGAACTCCACCTGGTGGAGTGACGAAGAGCGGCCATCTGAGGAAACTCCGGTGGCCGTTTCTTCGTTTGTGCGCCTGCTCGCGCCTACGGCTTGTCGCCGCGGAGCCGTATCCGTGCGGAGCCCGCCTTCGCCGGCGGGCGCGGGTCGCTCCCGCTCACTCTTGCGTGTCGGGATGGCGGCGCCTCATGGGTGCCGTGGGGAGCGTGGGGCCTGCCGGCGTCACGTTGCAGTTCGCGATCGCGCGGAGGGCGCGCAGCTTTCAGCGCTACCTGGCGGGAGCTCAACCTCGCCCACCGCCGAAGGCGGGAACCGCGGCTCCTCGGACGCTTTCAGAGAGGAGGACGAGCAGTGCAGCAGTGCGGCGATAGGAGTCGGGTTCAGCGCTCATCGAGCGCGCGCTGCACCGCGAGGGCTGCTGCGGGGAGATCGCGCGTGACGAGTTCGGCTTGGAGCCGAAGAACTCGGTAGCCGGCGCGGGTAAGCTTTAGGTCGCGGCGCGCGTCCGCGGTGGCGCGCCGCTTGTGATAGCCGCCATCGACTTCGACGATCAGGCGTGCGCTCGGCGCATAGAAGTCAGCGATGAAGCCGAGCACTGGGACCTGCCGCCGAAAGGCGACGCCGAGCTGACTCGAGCGCAATACGCGCCATAGCCGAGCCTCTGAATCGGTGGGCGCTTGCCTCATTGTGTGAGCGTGAAGAGCGAGGGTGTCTTTGCTGTTCGACATGCGTGGCTCCTTTCTCCGGCTGGCGGCCGGACGAAGCCCCTCTCGCGCAGGAGGTGTGACGCGCGCGAGCGGAGGTCATGCTTTCACTGCGCGCATCGCGAACACCCGTGCAGCAACGAGGTCGCGCGGCGCAGCTCCTGCGCGTCTCGCGTAGGCCGGCCGCCAGCCGGAGAAAGGAGCGAGTGCGAACAGCACGAAGCGATCACCAATCAAGTCGAGCGAGCGCAGCCGTCGGGGCCTCCACGTCCGGCGCAGCCGGCGTAAGGGGGCCCCCGGCGCGCGCAGCGCAGCGAGCACGCCGGGCCGTGCTGCGACGTTCAACGGCGGGGCAACCCTACCCACGTCCGGCGCAGCCGGCGTCGGGCGGGCCCCCGGCGCGCGCAGCGCAGCGAGCACGCCGGGCCGTGTTGCGACGTTTCACGGCGGGGCATCAAGAGCGCGGAGGGCGCGCGGCTCGTGCGCGACCTTGCTGGGGCTCAACCTCGCCCTCCGCCGATGGCAGGCCCCGCGGCTCCTTGGTGCGGTTTCAGAGGTCTCGCATCTCGCAGACTCGCCCATGCCACCTGTCCACTTTGTAGGCGCGCGACCTGTTGGCGAAGTTGGTCGCGACATTCGCGCGCTACGGTGCTGGCGTCGATACGTCGTGCTGTCATGCGGCGCGGAGGATAAGCCGGAGTTGTAGTTCGCAGTCAGGCCAAGCCGCGCTGCTTTCGGGCCCAGTTTTCGAAGCTCATAGGCCGGAGACCGTAAGAGCGCGCGATCTCCGGCCGCGCCAACACGGGGGCGACGTTCATGTACGCGAGGCCATGAGCTACCCCGGGGTGTAGACCGGCCGCGATGGCTTCCTCGGGCGTGCCCGACTGCAGCACGTATTTCTTGCCATCGAGGCGCGACAGGATCTCGACAATTTGCGGCTGCGTGAGCAGCTCGCCGGCGAGCTGAAGCGTGACGCCGTTGAACTTCGCGGGGTAGTCGATCGCCGCAGCCGCCGCCTTCCCGATGTCTTCGGGCGCGATCAGTTCCAGTGGGCGATCCGTTCTGATCACCGTGATCAGGCGGCTTCCGTCGGCGAAGCCTGCTGGGTCCAACATCGCGTGGTCCATGAACGTACCCGGTAGGATGATGGTCCAGCTCTCGAAGCCAGCGCTGCGCACGAGCTCGCAGGTGGCGAGCTTGTTCTCCCAGTACTCTTCGTGGGATTTCCAGCGGCCCTCGGCCCAGCCTTCTACGTTGCGATGATCGCCGACGCCCGACGTCGCTGTGTGCACGAACGTGTGGACGCCTTCGGCAAGCGCCGCCTCGACCAAATTCTTGCCTTGCCTTCGCTCCTTGCTGAAGTCGACGCCTGTCTCGGTCACGATCGGCGACTGCATCGAGAACACCGCGCGCGCGCCCGCGCAGGCGGCCCGAAGCGACGCAGGGTCGTCGAGGTCCCCGACGACCAACTCGGCGCCAGCCTGTGCGAGGACCTGAGCCTTCGCTGTCTCCGGGGCGCGCACGAGGACGCGCACTTTTGCAGTACCGGCTTCCAGCAGGGCCCGAGCAGTCGCTCCTCCTTGACGACCGGTGGCAGCGGTCACGAGGACAGGACCCGAATTGTGGCTAGATTCGCTCATCTTTACGCTCCGTGCGGTAAGTGGGGTGACCCACCGTTTAGGGTTGTGGCAAGATACGGGGGCCCACCCCGTTTGTCGAGGAGCGCGAGAAAAAATTTGGCTGTAGATCCTGCAAAGGCGCTGCGCGCGGATGGCCAGCGCAATCGTGAGCTGCTCGTTGCGGCCGCGACGGAGCTGATCAGAAGAGACGGTGCGCAAGCGTCGCTCGAGGAGATCGCTCGTCGCGCAGGTGTGGGCTCCGCGACTTTGCATCGGCACTTTGCATCGCGGCGTGCACTGCTCGAGGCAGTCTTCCGCGACGGCGTTGCCCAGCTCTGCGCACGTGCCACTGCGCAGCCCGGCGTTGACCCCGGGGCCGAGCTCGCCACCTGGCTCGAAGACTTAACTGTTTATGCGGCGACGAACCGCGGGCTCGCCACGGCGCTGCTTGCTGGCCCAGACGGGTTCACCCCGGAAGAGATCTGTTGCACAGAAATGGTCCGCGAAGTGTTGGAGGTTCTGGTCGTTCGCGCGTTGTCCGCGCGTGCGCTGCACGAAAACACGACGACGAGCGACCTCATGCTGTTAGCGAACGCGATCGCGGTCGCCACAGAGAACGACCCGACTAGCGCCAGTCGCTTACTACGCCTCGCCCTGTGCGGCATTCGGCCACCGGCTCGACGTCAGGCAAAATAGTGGCCTTCGTCGAGATCAGCGAGCAACCCTGGACGAGTGGGCCGCCATCCGAGCAGCTCGCGAGTGAGCTGCGCCGAGGCGGGGCCGTCGAATCCCCAGAACCCGCCGAGAAAGCCGAACATAGTCGCGCGCCTGCGCTGGGCTGACGGAGACCGCAGGAAGGTCCAAGTGCTTCGCTAGGGTCTCGGCGACGTCGCGGAGCTTGCTCGTGGGGCTCGTGATCATGGCCTTCTTCGGTGTGAGCGCCGCACGCCGGTGAAAGAGCTCAAGCGCGAGGGGCGGACGATTCTGATCACACCACGCACGACATGGCAGAGGCAGAAGCCGTCTGCGACCGCGTGGCGCTCATCGACCACGGTCGTTTGCTCGCCGTCGAAACCCCTTCGAGCCTGGCGCGCCTCGTCTCGCCGCATGAGCGCGTGGACTTCGACTCCGCCGAGCCCGGTATCGTCGCCACCGTGCGTGCCTTACCGGGCGTGGCATCCGTATTGGCGCGCAACGACGACAACAGCCAGCGCGTGGATTTGGTCGAGGGCAGCGCGCTCCGCAGTGTGCTAGAAACGCTCGTCGCGGCCGGAGTTACCTCGATTCGCACCTCCCGCCCGAGCCTCGAAGAAGCCTATGTGCACACGATTGGCGACCGCGGGCTGAAGGTCTAGGTTACCGAGAGCTCCAAGGATAAACATGGCGACTCAGATCGGCTTTCTGCTTTTCCCTGATGTTCAGCAGCTGGATTTGACAGGCCCGTACGAGATTCTGGCGTCGCTGCCCGACACCAAGATGCATTTGGTCGCGCGTGATTTCACGCCGGTGAGGTCGGTGACCGGGTTGACGTTGCAGCCTACGGTCACGTTGCTGGATTGTCCGCAGTTGGACGTGCTTTGCATTCCTGGCGGCAAGGGGGTCAACGCGCTGATCGAGGACGGGCCGACGCTCGATTTCGTGCGTCGGCAGGCGTCCGAAGCGCGCTACGTCACCTCGGTTTGCACGGGCGCGCTGGTGCTCGGTGCGGCTGGGCTGTTGCGCGGCAAACGCGCTACGACCCATTGGGGATCGCATGATTTGTTGGCAGCGTTCGGCGCCATCCCAGTTCATGCCCGCGTCGTGCGCGACGGATCACTGTTTACCGGTGGCGGCGTAACCGCTGGAATCGATTTCGCACTCACCCTGGCAGCCGAGCTCGCGGGACGAGTCGCGGCTGAAGAAGTGCAGCTCAGCTTGGAGTATGCGCCGGCGCCTCCCTTCGACGCGGGTACTCCCGACAGCGCCTCATCATCAGTGATCGAAGCCGTGCGCTCTCGATCGAATGCTATTCGGCTCGAACGTGAGCGGCTAGTGCAGACCTGGGCTCTGAACGACCGCCGCCAGGTAGGCGAACCCAACCCCAAGTAACTTCATGTCGGGCGCTCCTCAAAGCTCAGATCTGGTCTTGTTCGGACGCTCGAGCTCGAGCTTCACACGCATCGCGCGCATTTATGCGGCCGAGCTCGGCGTGCGCTACGAGTTTCGCATCGTTCCCGATCTGATGTCACTCGAGGCCGCTGACTACGGCGATAACCCCGCACTTCGCTTGCCGGTGCTACGCGCTGCCGAAGGCACGTGGTTCGGCTCCTCGAGCATCTGCCGAGCGCTCTCACGTCGCGCCTCGAGCGGAAAACTACTGATTTGGCCGGAAGATCTCGAGCACCCGCTCACCGCCAACGCGCAAGAGCTCACCCTCGTTGCCATGTCCACCGAGGTGAGCCTGATCATGGCCCAGCTTGCGGGCGCGGGCGAGGGCGAGGGCGAGGGCGCCAACATCAACAAGCTGCGCCGCAGCCTCGAGAACACCCTGACCTGGCTCGATGAGCATATCGAGCCCGCGCTGGCTGCACTACCGAGCGAGCGCCAGTCGAGCTTCTTGGAGGTAACGGCTTTTTGCCTCGTCACTCATCTGGGCTTTCGCGGCGTGCTCGCCGTCACTCCGTATCCCAAGCTCGTCGCATTCAGCGAACGCTTCGGCGAGCGCGCCTCGGCGCAAGAAACGCCCTATCGCTTCGATCGCTGACTCGAGTCGCGGACGCCGTTGCTGGTCAACGCCTCAGGATGGCAGCGACCATCGCCGCGCCGGCACGGGACGACGCGCGCGAGTGCGCAGGCCAAGGCTCGCTCTTCGCCGCTCGGGGGGACGAAGCGCGCTCATGGGAAACACTGGCGTCGTTCTCGGTCGCGATGGCGGTCACGCAGCGAGCGTGATAGCCGCCATCGACCTCGACCATGAGGCGCGCGCCGGGCGCGTAGAGTCGGTGATGAAGCGAGTAGCGGGACTTGCCACCGAATGGCGACCCCGAGTTGGCTCGAGCGCAATGCGCGCCAGCAGCGAGCCTCTGAATCGGTGGGCGCTTGCCGCATTGTGTGCGCCTGTGTACGGTCGCGTTTTGGGTACGCTTGGCGCTGTGTCGAGTAGGCGAGCCGGCCGTCCGTGCGTCTTTGTTACAGCAAAGCGGGCGGGCTCCTAATATTTCATGGCCGGGGGTCGTTACTCCGATCGGTGCGGCATGCGGTCTGAAGACGAGGCTCTGGGGGACGAGCTAACCATTGGCTTCTTGGGCGATACGCTCTTGTCTCGCTTTCAGGTGCGTTTGTTCGAAGGCGTGCGCCGAGCAGCTCGCCGTGCGGGCGCACGTGTCGTCGGGTTTCAGGGAAGCGTGTCTGGACGGAGCGTTCGCGGGCCGGCGTTCGACGGCTCGTTCCTGTTTCGTTTACCTACGCCAGAGGCGATTGACGGCTTAATCGTCGCCTCGAACCTGCTCTCCGCCGCGCTCGGCAGCGCCGAGATGCAGACCCTCTTCGCGGAGCATGCGTTGCCGATCGTCAGCCTCGGCGATCTGCCAGGATGCTCGAACGTCGTGGTCGACAGCGCACCGGGCCTGTCGGCCGTCGTGTCCCACCTAGTGACGGTTCACGGTTGCCGGCGTGTTGCCTTCATTGCCGGTAGTCCCGACAACCCGGAGACGCACGAGCGCGAGCAGGTCGTGCGAACGACGCTCGCCGCTTTCGGTGCAGAGCTCGATGACGCGTGGGTTTTACCGGGAAATTTTCTAGAGGCGTCCGGCGCGCGAGCGGTCCGCATCCTGTTCGACGAGCGTGGGGTGAATCCCAGCGACGTGGACGCGATCATCGCGTGCAACGACCAAATGGCGGTGGGCGCCAGCCGCGAGCTCAGAGCGAGGAGAATACGAGTCCCCGACGACATTGCGGTAGTCGGCTTCGACGACGACGAGCACGCCAGCAGTAACAACCCGCCCCTGACCACGGTCGCGCAACCCGTCGAGTTCATGGCGGAGCGAGCGACACAAATGCTACTGCGGCGCATCGCCGGCGACAGCCATCTCTCACGCCTCGTCGTTCCGTCCGAGGCCAGGTATCGCACGTCTTGTGGGTGCCCGGCTCGGCCGCAAGTTTCGGTTGTGCACTCCAAGCCGGCTTCGTCCCTGCAGGACTCCTTGGCCGTCGCCGAGGCCGCTTGTAGATCGCGGATGTCGCTCGCGGGCGTCCCGGAGACTGAATGCAGGTGGCTCAGCACCGTGCTCCGTGTGCTTTTGGCCCGCGACGACGAGAGCGCTGCGAGCGAGTTATGCGAACTCGAAATTGTGATTTTCGAGAGCATCTGTCGCGGTGCCGATGCTGTGCGCTGGCAGGACGCGCTGGCGCCTTTGTACGACACTCTCGAGCAATTTGCGGCGCATGAACCGACCCTCGTCGCGACCTGCCGCCGGCGCTTACTCGAGGCACGCAGCGTGACCGGCGAGAGCGCGGCGCGCGCGCAAACGCTCCGCAGTCTGCACGCCATTCAACACGCCAATGCTCTCCGCGTCGTGGGCAGCGCGCTTGCGGGCGCGCGCAGCCGCAAAGCGCTGGCGCAAGTCGTCGAGGCGGCGTTGCCCGGGCTCGGGGTGAGGTATTGCTGGGTTTGCCAGTTCGTCGAGGGCGCGGACCATGGTCGGGTGACGGTCGTCGCGCACTACGAAGCGCCCGCGCCCGAGGTGGGGGACCCCCTGCAAGACGCGGCAGCTCTCTGGGAGACGATGCCCGCATCGCTGCCGCCGGGGGTGCGCTTTTCGCCGCACGACCGCGGCGTGCCTGTTGAGTCGGCCTTCCTGCTGCGCCCGGCAATGGCGTCACTGACGCTCGCGCCCGACCTGCTGGTCTACCCGCTGGTCTTCGCCGACCGAGCGCTTGGCTACGTCGTCTTCGACTCGCCTTCTGACCTGGCGCTCGCATGGGTCCTCGAGAACGTCGCCGGCCACCTGAGCAGCGGGCTCTACACGCTGGCCAAAGCAGATGAGCTGCGGCTCGCGCGCGAAGTCGCCGAACAGGCAAACCGAGCCAAGACCGAGTTTTTGGAGGCGATGTCGCACGAGATCCGCGCGCCGCTCACGAACCTCGCGGGACAGCTCGATCTCTGCCTGACGACGGGGCTCGACCCACGACAGCGGGATTGCCTGACGCGCGCGCGCGCTTCATCGCACGCCCTGAGCGACGTGTTCGACGACATTCTCGATTTTTCGAAGATCGAAGCGCACCGCCTCGAGCTCGATACCGTGAGTTTCGACCTCGAAGGGTTGCTCATGCAGCTCGCGAACACTCACGCGGCTGACGCCGCGAAAAAGGGGCTCGAGCTCGTGATCGACTCGGACCGGGATCTGCCTCGGTCGTTGATCGGTGATCCATTGCGGCTGTCGCAAGTCCTCTCCAAACTCATTTCGAACGGCATCAAGTTCTCGGCGAGCGGGGAGGTCGCGCTGCGTGTACGCGCCACGGGCAGTGACGGCAAGCGCGCCAACCTGCAGTTCTCGGTGCGGGACACCGGCATTGGCATGACCCTCGAGCAGCTCGGGCGCTTGTTCAAGCCCTTCACCCAGGCAAACGGTTCCACGGCCCGGCGCTCTGGGGGAACAGGGCTCCGCCTGTCGATCTGCAAGAGCCTCGTCGCGCTGATGGAAGGTGAGCTCACCGTTCGAAGCACCCCAGGCGCGGGCACCGTGTTCACGTTCACGGCCGCTTTCGCGAGACAGCGACCGCGGGTCGAGCACTGCCAGCCGGGCGAGTAGCAGCGGCAAGCGTCAGCGTGTCCGCCACGGAATGTCGAAGTCGCGCGTCGGCCGCTGGATGAGCCGTGTGACGGCGGGACATCGAGACTCGACGTTGGGAGTGACTGAAACGAAGAGCGGCCGCGCGACGTACCTCGAATAGCCGTTTCTTCGTTTTGTGCCCTGCATCGCAGATGGGTGCCGTGGGGAGCGTGGGGCCTGCCGGCGTCACGTTGCAGATCGCCATCGCGCGGAGGGCGCGCGGCGCGTGCGCGACGGTGCGGGAGCTCAACCTTCGCCCACCGCCGAACGCGCGCCCCGCGGCTCGTTGGTAGGGTTTCAGAGTACCGTTCGGTCAGGCCCGTTCGGGACAAAGCCGCTTGAGGTCGCTATCTCGAGGGCATGGGAAAGCGGGAGCGGACGTGTCGTGCCGAGTGGCAGAAGCAGATTGAGCGCTGGAATGACAGTGGGCTGAGCGCGGCGAGCGTGATAGCCGCCATCGACCTCGACGACGAGGCGGACGCTCGGCGCGTAGAAGTCAGCGATGAAACTGAGCAGCGGTACCTGGCGACGAAACGCGACTTGAGCTGGCTCGAGTGCCAGAGCTGAGCCTTTGAATCGGTGCGCGCTTGCCTCATTGTGTGAGCGTGAAGGGCTAGGGTGTCCTTGTCGTTCGACATGAGCGGCTCCTTTCTCCGGCTGGCGGGCGGACGGAGCCCCTAGCGCAGGAGATGTGACGCGCCAGCGGAGGTAGCGCTTGCAATGCTTTACACGCGAACGAACCCGCTCCTTGAGTTGCGCGGCGCAGCTGTTGCGCGTCTCGCGAAGGCCGGCCGCGAGTCGGAGAAAGGAGCGAGTGCGAACCAAAGACGCGCAGGGTCACGAGCAGTACGAAGCGATCACCAATCAGCTCGAGCGAGCGCTGCCGTCGGGCCCCCACGTCCGGCGCATCAGGCGTAAGGGGGCCCCCGGCGCGCGCAGCGAAGCGAGCACGCCGGGCCGTGTTGCGACGTTCAGCGGCGGGGCAGCTTTAGAACTGGCTGAAGAACTTCCAGACTTCTGCTGGCTGCCAACGCTTGCCTCCTTCCATCGGCGGGTCCGGCGTGTGTGGACCCACGAAGGAGCAGAACTCGACGGGAAGCCCCGTCATGCATCCCGCGTAGTTGGTGCACACGTGGTTCCCGGTGGCTTTAGCCGGCGTCATCGCCGTGCAGCCGTTGAGCTTGGCGTAGGTCGTCGCCATCGAGACGCCACCGTCGTAGGTGAGAACATTGTCGTTGGTGCCATGCGAGGCGTAGAAGGCGACCGCCTTGCTCGGGTTGCAACCACCGGAGCTGAGGTTCGCAGCGCCGTTGTAGATTGCGACCGCGCGGACACCCCAGGGGTCCGTTCCTCCGAGGGGGCGCGAGCAGGCGGTACGGTAGGACATGCTGCCGCCGTAGCTCCAGCCGTTGGCGAAGATCTTCTTCTTGTCGATGCAGAAGTTTTCTTCGACCTGCGCGACTACGGCGTCGGCGAGCGCGACGTTCGACCCGCTTGAATCCGGCCAGCCGCAGCCGCTTTCACCATTGCCGGTGCCGGTGCAAGGCGCGCCGTTCTTCTCACCATTGGGAGCCACGAAGATGGTGCTGCTGGCGGCGTCTGCGATGTCCTTGAGCCAGTAATAGTTCTGTTGGTACATCTGCTTGTCGTTGCCATCGAGCTGATGCCAGGCGATGACCAACCGGTACGGCTTCGTGTTGTCGTAGTTGGCGGGGACGCTCAGGATGTAGCGACGTTGCTTGCTCGCGGCGGTAATCGAGATCGGATTACCGTTGTTGTACATGCTGCTCGCGATGGTCGGCGCCTTCCCGCAGCCCGCGGACAACATTCCGGTATCCCCTCCACCGCCGGCGCCGGCTGACCCAGCACCTCCCCCAGATTTGCCTCCCGCGCCAGAGGCTCCGCCGGTTGCGGCACCGCCGCTTGCCGCACCACCCGCTGCCTTGCCACCTGTGCCTGCACTGCCCGTCGCCGAGCCACCCGTGGCTGCGCCTGCCGTCGACGCGCCGGCTGCTCCGGCACCGCCCGTTGCCGCACCCGCCGTTGGTGCGCCGCCCGTGGTTGCGCCGCCCGTCGCCGGGGCCCCGGCGCCGCTCTTTCCGCCGCCCGTCGCCGAGGCTCCGCCGGAGCCATTGGGAGTGCTGCCTGCCGAACCTGGGGGGCCGTTCGAATCATCGGCCGCGGAGCAGCCGCCCAGCGAAGACATAATGGCTAACGACAGGGTGATGACGACGGACTGCGGGCGCTTCATGAGAATCTCCAACAAAGGAATGGTGGCTTACAATTGTCGGGACCAAGCGATATTGTCATTGCTCCTTACCGCAAGAATTTTCCTCGTTGGCTGTTCTGCAGCGAGCACGCCGGGCCGTGTTGCGACGAGTCGACTTCGCCACTTCGGCGGGGGAGGTGCCAAAGCCACTCATGACTTCACGCGCACGATGCGAAGCGATCACGAATCAAGCACGGCGAGACGGCGAGCGCAGCCGTCGGGGCAATCTCGGCGCGCATCCGCGGACACGCGCCGTTTGATAGCCGCCATCGACCTTGACGATGAGGCGAGCGCTCGGCGCACAAAAGTCAGCGATGAAGCCGAGTAGCGCGACTTGGCGCCGAAAAGCGACCCTGAGCTGACTCGAGTGCAACCAGCACTAGCAACTGAGGCTCGACCCGCACCGATGTGGGGGAATGATTAGCCGTTCCGGTCGATCCGACGGTCTCGAGCAACCGACGTTGCCTGGGGCCCTAGAAGGTGAAAGTTCGAATCCCCCAAGTGCGAACGCACTGTCGCCTCGCGAGTCGGAGCGAAGTGCGGGTACGGCGCTGTTGGTCAGCTCGTTTGCGAGGGCCGGTGACGGTCGCTCGATTGGGGGGGCGTCCGCTGTGGGCTCCGCACAGGGTGGAGGGAGTGCTTCATCACTCGAGCAGAAAATTAGGCAGAATCCGGCATATCGGGGCTTGTCCGCGGGTGATCGGGGCGTTGCCGAGTGGATTCTGTGGCGAGCATCGCTCGGTGATCCTCAGAAGCGCGCCTATTACTTGGGCAAGCTCGATACTCTGTTCAACACCCCCTACGTGAAACCGCCGCATTTGGGCGAAACGGAGCTCGAAAAGATCAACAACGCGGCGGTAGACGCCGCGCTCGCACGAGAGAGGGCGCGTGGGGACGTGTTCAAGGGTCAGGAGGAGCAATCGAGCGCGAACACGCGCTTGACCCCGCGCGTCGGCTTCAATGGTACTCGCTATCAAGTTGACGGGCGGGATCCGCGTGCAGTGGTCGTCAAGTTGAAGGTTCATCTGACGGGCAAGCCCGAACTCGTCGCGAAGATCAAGGAACTCGAAGACGCGATAGAGAAGGCGGCTTCGACGAAGGGCTACCGCGTGGATCTCGAGTTCGTGAACCAATGGGGGCCGAGTGTCTTTCATGTGAAGGCGAACTCAAAGGAATGGCCCGCGACGAACAACTGGGCCAGCGGCGTAGAGACGCTGGCCCACGAGCTGCATCATTTGTTGGGGCTCGATGATCGCTACGACTACATCGAAGCGCACGCGGCGAACGAGTTCATGCCGCCGAGCGAGCGACTCTACTTATTTGCCATTCAAATGATGAAGCCTGACGATCCGCGCGGCTTTGCCAGCCTCATGGACGACCAGTACAGCGGCACGCTCTTGTCGGAAGACGTGTGTGGTGTGCTGCAAGACCGAAGTGCCCGGTGCATCGATGCTCGCAAAGAATGGGATCCACCAGGGCTACCTGCCTACGACGCGGGCGTTAGCGGCAGCGTAACCCGGTAGCTAGAAAGAAGCGCGATCATGAAACAACGAAGCAGCGTTGTGCCTTTTCATCGAGCAACACTCCACGTGTCTTCTCGCTACGCGATCGTACTGCTCGTGCAGGTTGCGGGCTGCGCATCTCGCGTGCCTGCACAATCGGTGCACGAGGGCCCATCAGTTGCCTCGTCAGCTCCGCAGCGCAATGTCGCTCTGACGGCAACGTCAGCGTCGGTACCAGCGCCCGCGGCCGCCGCTCAGCCTCCCGCCGTAGAACCCAATCCAGCGCCGCCCACGAGTTCGTCCTCCGTCGCAGACTCGGCTGCGCCTGTTGGCTCCTCTTCGGACGGATCGGGCGAGTCAGCCCAAGCGGCGACCCAGCCGCAACCCGCCACGGTGGCACCGTGGCCAACCCCCAGGAAGCCGCCCACCGAGGTGAAACGCCCGACGCTCTGGTATTGCTACGTCTGGGCGCACCTTCGGTTCACGACGCAGGATTGCTTCGAGACCATCAAGGAATGCCGCGAGCGGCTCCCGAAAGAGGGGATCACGCTCCGACCTTGCATGGCACAAAAGCGACCCGCTTGGTGCACGGAGCCGTACGAGGTGCCCGAGGATCCGTACGAGAAACGAAGCTCGAAGTGTTTCGGTTCGGAGGATGCTTGCTACGAGTACCGAGCGTACGTCCACGGGAACGGCCTCGCGAGCACTCCGTGTGTAGAGGTCAAGACCAAGTGAGCGTCCGTCGAATCGCTTTCGGGCCGCTATCGCGTTCCGTCGGACGCAGACCGACTCGTGATGGCTTGATCGACGCGGCTCGCCTTTCGAGCACCCTCGAGCTATTGCACGTCGCCTTCGACATTTAGCGTTCGGAGCAAAGTGAGCATCGTCCAACCGGCGAGCACTGTCGTCGGATCACGTAGTCACACGCCAAAGGAGAGCGAGCGGACCCAGCCATGGTAGTCAGCGTGGTCTCCGTTCGGGGCTGAGTGCGTGGTTCGGCCTCGCGATCGTGTTCGCGCAATGCGTGAGGCTGCGGAACTTCTGGTCGAGCGGACCCCCTGCGGCAACTCTCGAGAAACGAACGGCGTGGTCGCTTGCCGACGCTGGACGAATGCACGCGCGCGCCGAAATCCGAATCATCTCGATAGTGGCTGTGGCGTTGGTCGCATGTAGCGAGGCGGGCCCGCGTGACGCGGGGGCACTGGGGAACCCGCGGCGTCCTGAGCCAGCGTCCGCGCGGCTGGGCAGCGAGAGCCGTGCGGAGCAGATTCAGCGCTTGCAGGCCAACGCGGGGCCAGAGTTTGCCGTCGTCGAGTCGAGCGCGGGCGTGTTTTCGGCTCACAACCCGAGGTCTCGGCTGAACGTGGTGTTCGAACGGGGGCGTGTTGCGCTGCTCTCGGCGCCAGAAGACGGGCGGGTCGCAGCGCCCTTCGAGCTGAACGCAGCGACGTGGGGCTGCTCGAGCGCGATGACGACCATCGATGCGGCCGTGCCGAGACTCGACGCGGAAGGTTTGGTGACCTACGCGCACGCAGACTTCGATGAGTGGTACCGCAACGGGCCGCTCGGCCTCGAGCAAGGCTTCACGATCCGCACGTTACCGAGCTGCGCCGCGCGCGGTGAGCCGCTCGTGATTCGGCTGCGCTTCTCCGCGGTCGAAGGCTCGATCGCCGAAGTGAGCGAGGACGGTCGCGCGGCGCTGCTCTCCACTCCAGGAGAACGGCGCATTCACTACACGGATGCGTTCGCGCGAGACGCGGCTGGGGTGGAGCATGGCGTGCGCATCAGTAACGATCCCGCACTGGCATTGGTCGTCGATGCGAGCCACGCGCAGCTGCCACTCACTGTCGACCCGCTCGGTTGGGACATCCAGCAACTGATTGAATCCAACGACTTTCCCGGCGCCGCGCGCTGGGCCGAGCAGCGCTTCGGGCAAGCGCTCGGCGTGTCCGACCGAACGCTGATCGTGGGCGCGCCGGGCGACGCCGAGAAGGCCTTGGCCGTCGGCGCGGCCTACGTTTTCACGCGCAATCCCAACAAAGATCCGAGCTTGGGTAAACGCTGGGAGCCGCAACAGAAGCTGCGCCCGGCCGCCGGCGCTCAGGCAGATTCATTCGGGGCCGCGGTCGCCATTTCGGGCGACCTCGCGCTCGTGGGCGCGCCGAACAAGGACGATAACGGCAGCGACACGGGCGCCGCGTACCTATACGCGCGCAGTGGGACCAGCTGGGCTCAGGTGCAGAAGCTGGTGCCCGCGGATGCCGCGGCAGGTTCGCATTTCGGTGCTGCAGTCGCCATTGCTGGCGGCACGGTCGTCGTCGGGGCACCGACTCAGGCGAGCGGCACTTTGCCCGAAGTCGGCGCCGCGTACGTGTACGGTCGTGCGGGCTCGACCTGGGTCCTCCAGCGCAAGCTCACGCCGGACAAGGCGCTCGCGCAAGCCGGTCTCCACTTTGGGGCCGCGGTGGCTGCGGCCAGCGCCACTGTTGCCGTCGGCCGCGATAGCGCGAGCAAAGGTGGCGTCGACTGGTTCACGCGCACCGGCGCGATTTGGAGCGCGACCAGCAACACGTTGAGCTCGAACGTGCCGCACTTTGGCAGTGCGCTGAGCATGGACGAGAACTTGACCGTGATTGGCGCCTACGGCGACGCGAGCAAGGGCGCAGAGACGGGCGCCGTGACGACCGTGAGCACCACGGCGCCCACGAAAATACTGGCCCAACTAATCGCCCCGGACGGCGTCGCACAGGATCGGTTCGGCTTTGCGGTGAGCTTGGCGGAGAGTCGGCTGCTCGTCGGCGCGCCGGGCGCGGGCGTGAACTGCGTGCAGGACGCGGGCAAGGTGTACGTGTTTACCTGGAACGGCTCGGCCTGGGTGAATCCTCAAAAGCGCGTCGACCCGACGTGGTTCGATTGTGTGACCAGCTGCCAGATGCCTCTCCCCGCGCCTCTGCCCTACCCGACGAACTCGTCGAACGGGCCGCAATCGCAGCGGCTGGGCATGGCGGTCGCGGCGGTGGACAACGCCATCCTGAGCGGTGGTCCGGGTCGCAGTGAATACAAGTGTCAAGGCACTGCCAAGACCGGCGCAGTCATCGAAGAAGAATATCTGCTCAGCAACGCCTCCTCGTGCACCACGGGCGATCAGTGCTTCAGCGGCTATTGCGTGGAGGGCGTGTGTTGTAAATCGTCCTGCGACGGACCGTGCCGCTCGTGCCTGGCCGATCGCAAAGATCCAGCGCTCAGCTTCGGTGGTGATTGGGTCACGGGTGTGTGCGGCGAGGTCAAGGCCGGCACCGATCCCAAGGACGGCTGTACGGCTACCGGAACGTTCTGCGGCTCGGGCGATCAGTGCAGCGGCTACGGGAGCTGCGTCACCGCGCATCCCTTTGGCACGCCGTGCGGCCCAACGACGGCCGATTGCCTGACGCAGACCAGCGTTGCGAGCAACTACGCGTGCAGCAACTATCAGTGCGTCCCGTTCTTCACGTTGGATTGCGCTCCCGGCTACTCGTGCAAAAACGGGCATTGCGCGTCCGGTTGCGCAGCCTCCATAGATTGTGCTCCCGGCTACGAATGCAGAAAGGGCGCGTGCAAGTTGGGCAAGGGCGCGGCGTGCCAGGTAGACGACCAATGCTCGAGCGGCGTGTGCAGTGCAGGCAAGTGCTGCTCGCCCTCTCCGCTCTATGGCTGTCTAACCCCACCGGGTGAAGCGTGCGCGAGCGACACGCAGTGCTTCACTGGTCATTGCGTCGACGGAGTCTGTTGTGACACGGGGTGCGACGGGCCATGCCAAGCTTGCGCGCTGCCCGATAGCCCGGGCACGTGCTCTGCCGTGTTGAACGATCCCAGAGATCCTGCGGGATCCTGCGCCCCCGAAGCGGGCGCGGGGGGAGAAGGAGGCACCGCGGGCGAGAGCGGTGCGGGCGGAACCAGTGGCGATACGCAGACAGACGCTGGACGCGCGGGTGAAAGCCAGGGCGGCGAAGGTGGCGGGGGTGAGGGCGGCGCGGGCGGCGCGGGCGGCGCGTCGGGAGCATCCGAAGCCGCCGGCACCGGCAACGTGTACTTCGAATGCGCGCCGGCGTGCCCAGCAACGCTCGTATGCGACCATCAAATCGGACAGTGCCGTGACATTCTCGTCAGCGCCTGCGGTTGCCGTGCTGTCGGCGGGCGCCGAACGCCGCTCAGCAGCGCAGGGGCCTTGCTCTTGCTGGCAGCCATCGCCGTGCGGCGCCGCCAGCGCCAGTAGCGCCAGTACCCTACGAAGCCCGCGGCGATAGCGCCAGTATTGCTCTTGTTTTGGTTTCGTGGGCCTTCGGCCTCATCTTTCGGCTCGCTCTGGAGTTCACGCGTTCACGCGCCCTTCAGCTGGCCACGGTGGCGTCGACCCAGGCCAGATACTCGGCAGTCACCTGCCCCGTCACGTACTCGCCGGTAAAACAACTCATCTCGAGATCGGTCACCTGAGAGCCTTCGGTGATAGCGGCCCGCATGTCCTCGACCTCCTGGTAGATGAGGTAGTCCGCGCCCAGTTGCCTCGCCACCTCGGGGATCTTGCGACCATGCGCGACCAGCTCGCGCCGAGATGGAATGTTGATGCCGTAGACGTGCGGAAAGCGCACGGGGGGCGCGGCCGACGTGAAGGTCACCTTGTTGGCTCCGGCCGCACGCGCCATGTCGATGATCTCTTTCGAAGTGGTGCCGCGCACGATCGAGTCGTCTACAATCAGTACGTTCTTGCCCTTGAACTCACGCCCCATGGCGTTGAGCTTCTGCTTGACGGAGCGTTTTCTCTGCGCTTGACCGGGCATGATGAAGGTGCGCCCGACGTAGCGATTCTTGAAGAAACCCTCGCGATATTCGATGCCCAATTTTTGGGCCACCTGCATGGCCGCCGGGCGTGACGAGTCGGGAATGGGCATGACGACGTCGATTTCGCCCCGCGGTGTGTAGCGCGCGATGGTCTCGGCTAGTCGGTTTCCGAGCCTGAGGCGCGCTTCGTACACCGAAATGCCAGACATTACGGAGTCGGGTCGGGCCAAGTAGACGAACTCGAAGGAGCACGGCACGAGGCGCGGATTGCGCGCGCACTGTCGCGACACCATTTCCCCGTCCGGCGTGATGAAGACAGCCTCCCCCGGAAGGAGATCGCGCACGACTTCGTACCCGCCACTTTCCAGGACCAACGACTCGGAAGCGATCGCCCACTCGGTGGCGCCTCGCTCGCCGAGCCTCTTGCCGAAGGTGAGTGGCCGAATGCCGAAGGGGTCGCGAAAAGCCAAGAGCCCATGGCCGGCAATCAAGGCGATCACTGCGTAGGAACCCTGCACGCGTTCGTGTAAGCTTGCGACAGCTGCGAAGATCTGATCTGGATTGAGCGATTGTTCGCTCACTTCTTCTTGCAGCTCGTGGGCCAAGACGTTGAGTAGTAGTTCCGTGTCGGAACTGGTGTTCAAGTGACGCCGGTCCACGCGACACAGCTCACGGCTCAACTCCCGGGTGTTCGTCAGGTTGCCGTTGTGGACGAGCACCAGACCGTAAGGGGCGTTGACGTAAAACGGCTGCGCTTCGACCGTTTGCGAGGCGTTGCCCTGCGTCGCGTAGCGCACGTGACCGAGCCCTAGGTTGCCGCGCAAGCCGCGCATGTCTCTCGTGCGGTAGGCTTCGCGTACCTGGCCCTTGGCCTTGTGCATGTGGAAGACGTCCCCTTCCGCGGTGGCGATGCCGGTCGAGTCTTGGCCGCGGTGTTGAAGGAGTGACAGGCTGTCGTAGAGAGCTTGGTTGACGGGCGAAGATGAGACGAGTCCAACGATTCCGCACATTGCAGAGCGAGTCTGTCACACCCCGGCCGGAACTCCAGGAATCGTCCTTGCCGTGGCTGTGGGAGCCAGCGCGAACAAAGCAACACATCTTCGGACTCACAATCCGAAGTGACTACGGCTCGAGCACCGCGAGCGCAGGCGTCGGGGCCCCCACGTCCGGCGCAGCCGGCGTCGGGCGGGCCCCCGGCGCGCGGAGCGCGAAGCGCGAGCACGCCGGGCCGTCTTGCGACGTTCAACGGCGGGGCATCAAGACCGACGTTGGGCGTGACTGAGGCGGAGCGTGGCGGCTCGAGGTGACTCGCGCTCTCGTGTCAGGGCTCAGCGACGTGATCGGTGCACAAGGTGCGCCGGCGCAGCACGTCCTGATCATCCTTCGAATTGAAGGAATAGATGTGGCGAACGCGACCAGACAGCGTGAAATCGACGGCCAGGTAGCGCCAAACGTCGTCGTATAAATAGAACTCGGCCACGGTGCAGGACCCGTCGCGAGTGGTCTTTGTGCCCGGCTGTGCGCCCCCGAGCGCGTACAGGTCGCGCACCGCCAAGGTGAGCTGCGAGCGAAGGCTGAGTGTGCCTGCACAGGCGTCGAGCAACAGTGATTCAATCACCTGGATGTCTTCGCTAAAAGCGGCGGACTCCACGAGGTTCAGCTCGAGCTCATCGCCCGCTTGGCGAGCCACGACCAGGCCCGATACCCAAGGGTACTCGAATTCGCCGGTCGAAAGCTGGGTGTAGTAGAGCGCCAGCGGTTCAGTGAAGCGTTGCAAGTTCGGTAGGGCTACCTCCTCCCATGGAACGGGTCCGTCCGCTCCCCAGCGCTTGGGTAGCAGCCTGAAGGCGAGCTGAATTTTGGGCGCGGCTTCAGGACGCATTGGGTCGGTCTCGGCCATGACCTTTAAATTGCGCCCCGGGTACTTGAGCGCCAATGCGGCCTGAACGCGCTTCGAACGCTCGTGTGCATCGAGCGCGAAAAACGCCCCACCGCTGGTGCGGACACGCGATACGCACGTTTCCGCGGGCGCAACGCTGGTCGGGTCCGAGAACATGGGTGCCGGAGGCGCGGCAGCTGCCGCTGCGGGCTTGCCGGCGCTGGACGTCGGCGTCACGCAGGCCGTCGCAGCGTGAGCCGTCATCAATAGTGCCGCGCGAATCCATTTCATAAGCGCTCGAGTGGGGTGACTGAGCGGGGCGGGGCGTAAAGCCTGCTTCATGAGCTAGCTTTGGACACGCTAGGGTTGCCATGCTTGGCATTTCATTCAGTCTTGCGCTGGCCTCATCGAGCTTCCGAAACACTCGACGCGACCATTCGTGCGAATCGCGCAGTCGTTCTTGACGCTCGTGTACTTTCCGGGCCGGGCACTTTTGAACGCCTTGCAGCGTAGTTCGCCGTTGGTCAGCACGCCGCAGCCGACCGAGACGTTCTTGAAAGGGCCCGGGTCGATGTTCGTTGCTGAGCTCGAGGGGTCGCTGTAGTTGGCTCCCCAGCAGACCATGGCCGCGTCGCTGCGGAGCGCGCAGGCGTCATCGTACCTCAGAGCAACGCTGCTGAACATTCCAGAGGGAATACTCTCGATGCCATACGCGCTCGAACCCCAGCAGCTCAGGGCGCCGCTGCTGGTCACACCGCAGGTGTTGTCCAAACCGCCTGCAACGTCAGTGAACGTGCCAGGTGGCGGCTTTTCGGCGCCCCCGTCGTCCCAGCATTTCGCATCACCAGCGACCGTTACTCCACAGAAGAAGCTGGGGCCGGCGGTAAGGGCTTTGAATGAGCCGGTCGGCGGTGACGCGTGCTGAAGATTCCCGGTCGTACCCCAACACGTGAGGCTTTGGTTGTCCTTGATCGCGCAGTAGTGGGTACCCCCCTGGTAGGGATTGCCCGCTTCGATCGCGAAGAACTTTCCGGGCGGTGTCGTCTGGGCGTTGCCCCAGTAGGCCACCGCGCCGGCGGTCGTGACAGCCACGCTCCCCGTGCGATCCACTTGACTGAACGTGCCGGTCGGCACGGTTGCCTGCTGGTAGGTGTTGTCACCCCAGCAAGCAACGCTACCGTCGGTGCGGACCGCGCATGCATGGTTGGTCCCCGCCGCGATGCTCTTGAAGGAGCCGGTTGGCACTGCGTTCACGAGTTCGGCCGCTCCCCAGCAGGCGATGTGCCCATCCACAGCGAGGGCACAAACAAGCGTGCCCCCTGTCGCTACCGCGACGAATTGACCCGGTGGCGCGGCAACCAAGCCCGGAGTTGCCAAGCCCCAACAAGCTAGGGTTTGGTCGGACCGCAACGCGCAGCTGTGATAGCCGTTGACGGATAGGCTGACGAAGGTGCCGGCCGGCGGCACAGCGTTACCAACGGTACTAAGTCCCCAACACGTGAGCGTGCCGTCGGTTCTCAGTCCGCAGTTGTAGTGGGGGCCGACCCCGACCGTGCTGAACGTGTCGGTGCGGGGACCCGACTCGCCGTAGTCATTGGACCCCCAACAAGCGACAGTGCCGTCGGTTTTCACGGCACAAGCGTGGTCATTCTCGGTGGCGATGCTCTGGAACGCGCCCGTCGGGACCTTTGCCGATGTAGCTGAATAGAGTTCTCCCCAGCATGCGATCGAGCCATCGGTTCGAATGGCACAGGTGTAGTCGTTGGCCGACACCGCGCTGAACGATCCGGATGGCGGCTCAGAGTTGTGCGCGTTGTCGTTAGCACCGAGGCAGACGAGCGTGTGATCGCTCTTGATGATGCAGGTGCTCCGCGCGCCGGCAGATACCGCGAGCGACGTTTTCTCGCAGGAGCTCCCCCAGGTTCCCGCAGGGCAGTCGCAAACCACCGCGCCGGAACCGAGCGTCAACGCGGTGCCGCCGTTGCTGCAGGCGACGCAGCTGACCGGATCCGACTCGGTGGTCGTTTGCCCCGGCGGGCACGGGGTGCATTGGGTGTCGCTCGTTGCGGTACCCGCTGCGACGAACTTGCTACCAAGCTTGCACTCCGACCAAGGGCTGCAACTCGAGCTGTCGCTAACGCGGAACATTCCGGTCGCGCAAGGGGACTGCGGCTGACCTGCTTGACCTGCTTGACCTGCTTGACCTGCTTGACCTGCTTGACCTGCTTGACCTGCTTCTCCCGCTTCGCTGTTCGACTCAGAGTCAGAAGAGCCGCCACTTTGGCCGCCGTGACCTGCAGCGTTGCCAGCTGCGCCAGTCTCACTACTTCCGGCACTATTGGGATTGCCGCCGGGATGGCCAATGCCGCCTGCACCAGCGGTCGAGTCTTGATTTGGTGCATCGCTTTTAGCACTACTGCAAGCGCTTGCGGAGTAGCCGAGCGAAGCGACTGACACCACGAGCACGCCCCAAAGGCGCCACAGCGTCATGCGGCTTGTTTCCCTCGCACGCCATTGCTGTTCCATCGCTCACCGTTCATATCATCGAACGGGCTGCTGCGGCGAGACGCGACTGCCGTGGTGCGACGGACAGCGGAGGCGCAGCCACGGACAACGCGGCCGACATGCCGCGACGCGCCGCGCGCCATTGCCGAATCGCGGCGCGGTGGCGGAGCTGCTATCGTTTGATCCGTGCGCGCCCAACCCCTGATCAATTGCCACGACGTTCAAGCCTCCAGCCGCTTCTACCAACGTCTTCTTGGATGCGTGGGCGGCCATGGCGGAACCGAGTATGAGCGTCTGTGGGATCCCAAGCTCCACGGCAGCAAGTGGGGTTCCGACGGTTTGATCTTGCAGCTTCACGCTTGGGAGATCGATCACCATCACGGTCCCATGGGTGACCCGACCCGCTCCGTCGGCAATGGTATGCTGCTCTGGTTCGAGGTGGACGACTTCGACGCCGCTGTCGCCCGCGCCCGCGAGCTCGAGGCGCCGATCCTTCTCGACGTCCACCACAATCCGAACGCCGGCCATCGCGAGCTCTGGCTCCGCGACCCCGACGGCTACACCGTGGTCATCGCGTCGCCCGACGGTGAGGCAGAGCAGGCGTAGTCATTCGCCGTTCGCCCTCGCGAGGCGAACGAGAAGGTGTGGGCTCAGGCCGGCTCGAGTGTCCCTAGATCGACTTCGCCGTGTTGACTCGTGAATGTGACGTTGCCCCCGCGACCGCCTCCGCTCTGCTGCACACCCGAGATGCGATGGTCTCCCGTGTCGTACACCTTGACGTTGCCGTTTCCAGAGTCGACTGCCAAGCGCTGCTTGTCGCCGAAAAAGGCATAGCGCGTCTCGTTCTGGCCCCCGGAGGTGCTCGGTTGATCTCCCAAGTTCTCCGGCCACCAGCGTTCCGGCGTCTGCATCGGTTTCATCGGCTCCATCGGCTTCATCGGTTTCATTGGTTTCATTGGTTCCATGGTTGCTCTCCGAAGGCAGCGGTTGGTATCCGCGGGGATTGTCAATCCGAACTGCTCGAACGCCCAGCTCAATCGCTCGCGTCGGTCTGATCGCGAACGTGATGTCACGGGCGAGGCGGTTGTGCGGAGTACCGGAACTCCGCGGCGGCTGGCAGAAACGCGGGCTGATATTAGACTGCGGGGATGGCCCGAAGGAGCGGCAGCGCAAATTTGCCTCTGCACGGCGGCCGGGTTCCGCCGTGGTTGGCGGGGCGCATGGCGCGGCTTGGACGGGTGATCGTCGAGGCGATTGCGCATCACTACGGCACTCGAGAAGTCCTGCGACGACTATCGCATCCGTTTTGGTTTCAGTCTTTCGGCTCCGTCATGGGCATGGATTGGCATTCCTCCGGCATCACCACCAGCGTGCTCGGTGCATTGAAGCGCGGCCTCGCTCCGGTGCAGGATGAGCTCGGGTTGTTCGTGTGCGGGGGCCGAGGAAAGCACTCACGTAAAACGCCGGCCGAGTTGCTGGCCATTGCCGAGCGCACGGGGCTCAACGGCGCGGGGCTCGCTCGCACCAGCCGGCTGGTCGCAAAAGTCGATAGTGCCGCCGTGCAGGATGGCTTCGGGCTCTACCTGCACGGTTTCTTCCTCGCGCGTGACGGCGCGTGGACCGTGGTGCAGCAAGGCATGGATCCGCGCCGTCGCGAGGCGCGCCGCTATCACTGGCTGTCGGAGGGTCTCGCCGATTTCGTCGATGAACCGCACAGCGCCATCGACGGTGAGCAGCGCGGTGAGATCGTCAATCTGACCGATCGCCGAGCGGCCGAATCGCGCCGCGCGCAGCTCGGGCTCGTGGAACGCGGTCCCTCGGCGGTTGTCGACGTATTGGCGCGCGAACTGGCGCGCGCCGCCAAGCCTCGTGCCAAGCCCAAGCCGGAGCCCGCGCAGCTCGTGCTGCCGCACCTGGCGCTGCCTCATCACCACGAGGTGAGGGCTGAAGATGTCGTGCTGCGGCGGCTGCACGCTACGCTGAGCGCCGCGCATGAAAACGGCCCACGTGATTTCTCGGAGTTGCTGCTCGTGCCGGGTGTCGGCGCGCGGACCATCGAGGCGCTGGCCATGGTCAGTGAAGTCATCCATGGCGCGCCCTACCGCTTCTCCGATCCCGCCCGCTTTTCGCTTGCCCATGGCGGCAAAGATCGCCATCCCTTCCCGGTCCCGCTCAAAGTTTACGATCAAACACTGCACGTGCTGCGCGGCGCCCTCGATCGCGCCAAGCTCGGCGAGGATGATCGGCTGTCGGCGCTAGAACGACTCGATCGCCAAGCGCGCGCCTTCGATCGCGCGCTCGACGGTCCTTCTTTCGACGAGTACGTGAACGCAGAGCGCGCTCGCTCCAGCGAGCTGGGCGGCATGAGCGTTTTCGGCCCCGAGCCGCGTCCGGCAGCTCCGCTGGAACTGCGCAAGCAGTGAAGATTGGATGCGCGCTCAGCCCTGACGAGTCGGATCATCATCCGGATCGGGCTTGTCTTGTTTCGGTCGTTCTGCCTCCGGCACATTGCGCAGGTTACCGGCAGGGCCGTCGCGTCGAGACGCGACGTTCTGGCGGTCATTTCCTTGCTTGAACAGGAGCACCAAAAACAGGCTACCAACTGTTCACGCCCAATGGTCCGCGCGTGAAGTTGGAGCACCACGAGCAGCATGTGCGTTACATCGTGAACGGCACCGCGTACGACCGTTGGTCCGATATTCCGGACGCGCTGAAGAGCGAACCCGCGCCACCGAACCCCGAGTCAGATCATCGACCTGCCCCGCTGATCGACTGGTAGCGGGCCAGCGGACTACGCTTTGGTTCGACGCTCGCGCTCACCTTTGCGGTCGGCATCAGTGACGTTGTTCAGACGCAATCCGGCTTCCGCTCTGGCGGAGCTGAGTTGAACCGGATCCAAGAGCGAGTCTTCGTGCACGAAGTGATTCTGTACATTGCCTCTTCGCTAACGGCGTGAGGAGAGAGTGCGCGCCCGAACTCTCGGCCAAATCTGTACGCCAAAATTCGTTTCATCGACCCCAAAGCGTCGTGCTAGCTCTCGGCCGAGAGGGTGAAGGATGAAGACGCTACTCGCCTCGATCGCTTGCTTGCTGGGCGCTTGCGCATACTCCGCGGCGCAGCCCAAGGTCGCGCACATCGTGCATACGCCGCCCGACGTGCCCTCGTCCAAGCCAGCGTCTATCGAGCCTACAACGCCCGTTGAACCCGCTGCATCCGCAGCGCCGCCTGCGGTGGATACGCCGGCCTCCACCTTGCCGGTCGACAAATGAAGTGGAACGGCTTTCTGCTGTCGGCCTTGATCGCCCTGTCGGCTTGTACGACCGCCACACCGCGCTTCAGCGCCGACATTCAAACGGCGGTGACGCGAACGGACATGCAGCGGCTCGAGACCGAGCGGCTCGTCCTGTATTACCCGCAAGGCACGAAGGAGCGCGCGCTGCACGTCGCGGGGCGCCTCGAGTACTGCCGAAGGGAGCTCGAAAAGCACCAGCTGAGGAAGAACGACATTTCGACCGCCAAGGCCGTCTTCGTGCTGCCCCTGTTGCCCTACAACAATGCTTACGTGCAGCCGCCATTCACACAACGACAGATTGCCGTCCTTCCTCAATACAACACCGCGATCGATCTGTTCGAGCAATTCAATATCCCGCCCGATCCCGGCACCATCGGCTGCCACGAGATGGTGCATGATTTTCACTCTCGCCAGATGCGCAACGGTGCCGCGGCGATTCACCAGGTGTTGGGCAACTACTACTCACCGCAGCAAGGGTTCGATTCTTGGTTTTGGGAAGGGCTGGCCGTCTATTACGAAACGCGGTTGACGGGCCTCGGTCGCCTGCACAACGCCTTCTTCGACGGTCATTTTCACGCGGGCTTTGCCGGTCACACGATCAACGGCGGTGATTTCAGCGCCTTCCAGCGCAACACGCCGTTCGGCGCGCAATACCTGGTGGGCGCACATTTCATCGACTTCATCACTCGAGAGTACGGCGAGGACAAGCTGTGGCGGGTGATCAACGCGCACGCGGGCGGCATCATTTTCCCAATGAACGTGAACGGGTCTTTCAAAGAGGCGTACGGAAAAACGCTCACGACGCTGATCGAAGAGTTCGATGCCGATACGAAGAAGCGCTATCCCGTTCGTGTACGCCCGCCGGGGCAGCGGGTGCTCCGCGAGCTCCCCTCGAGCGCGGCGTTCTATCGCGGGAGGTCAGGTCACACCGTCTTGCTCAGCGGTGGTCCCGACGACTACGCGCGCTACACGGTCTACGCTCCGGACGGCACCGAGTTGCTCTCGCATCGGTTGAATGATCTGGGGGTGGCTCGGCGCATCGTCGGGTCTACGGTGGGCATGGTCAGCGGCTTGTCGATGACCCCCGACGGGAAGCACCTCTATTTCGTAATCGTCGATACTGGGCCGGTGTATAGCGAGTCGCACTTGATGCATCTAGACATCGAGCGTGACGAACTCGAGATCGTCGAGCAGAACCTGAACGGCTCCGGTGGCTCGGTCAGCCCCGACGGCAAGCGCTACTACTACTCGCACGCCGATAGCCTCTCCCTGGCGTTGTATTTCTACGACTTGGCGTCGCACCAAGTGACTCAACTTCGGCCACACGTCATCGGGGCCTATCCGTCCAATCCGGTGGTGTCGCCCGACGGAAAGCGCCTACTCGTGACAGAGGCCTCGGATGAAGGGGTACGGCTCGCGCTCTATGATGCGGCCAACGGCCAGCGTTTGGCGAACGTCAACTCACCCCCCGGGGTGACGCTCCAGCCCAGCTGGCTGGATGACCAGCACGTCATCTACTCAGGCAGTGATGGCCGCTACATGCAGGCGTTCGAGACCGATCTCCGCTCCGACACTTTCCGCCCGCTGACTGCCGCCCCGTACGTGGCCGCGCGTCCTTACTCGGACGGTCAAAAGGTTCAATTCCTCAATCGCATCGGTTGGAAGTGGACGCTCGATCAGACCGCGTACCTGCCGCCGACCACGATCGCCGCGTCCACGACCGCCGCGTCCACGACGACCGTGGTTCCTGACGAGCCCACGCTCGTCGTCAAGGCTGTCGATGTGCCGACGATCACGCGCGTGCCGCTGACCGCGGGCAACACACTTGCGGCTCCGAATGACCCGCCTGCCGCCCAGCAGCAACTCTCGGCTCAAGAGCCAGCCGCTCCCATGCAAGAGGCTCATCCACCCGATGCTCCCGCTCCTGCCCCGCCTGTGCCGAGTGCGGTCGCTCCCGCCACAATCGCTTCACCCGCACCGAAGCAATCCGCCGAATTCGTCTCGGCGTCGTACTCCAAGCATCAGACCCCGCAAGACGTCCAGGTGAAGGTGCTCTCCGAGGGCTCATACTCGGCGTTTGATCAGCTTTTTTTGCCGGAGAAATGGGGGCCATACGTCATTTCACGCCAGGACAACGGGACCGCGTACGGTGCGTTCGTTACGGGTAAGGACCGGCTCGGCTATCAAGCTTGGGCGCTGAGCGCCGCGTATGACAGCAAAGCCAAGCTGCCCAGTGTCTCGGTCAGCTATTTGAACAACTTTGCCGCGCCGTGGGCAATCAGCGGGGACTTTGCGTTCATCGGTCGCCGCGAAGCAAAAACCGAGGACCTGGTTCCGGCCGTCGATGAACCGGTGCGCATTCGCGAAACGGTTGCTGATCTGATGCTGTCTCGGCGGTGGTACGACTCGACGTTAGTCGGCCTTGGTGGTCGCTACATCGACAGCGATTACCAGCTCGAGTCGGCCAAGGCCAGCATCGCCCAGCAACGCTTCGTTGGTCCGATGGCTGCTTTCGGCTACACGACCTTCGACAGTACGGCCTACGCCGGTCCGAAGCTCGGCTTTGGGCTGAACGCAACGGGCACGTTCTTCCCCAAACAGGCCAGCACCGCGGACTTCAACCTGACCGACGTGCGGGGAGAGCTGGCCGTGCCCGTGCCTCTTCCTTTTTGGAAGCGACACAAACTCATCCTCAATGGCGTCGGCCGCGGGCTGCTCGGCTGTCCCGCGGATACGTCCCTCCTCCAAATTGGCGGCGGCGGCCACTCGACGCCCCTCGAAAATGCCGGCCAGGACAAGAACAACCCCGAAACCCAGCTCGCGTCCGGGATTTTACCCGTTTCCTTGCGTTTCGCTGAGCCGCTGCGAGGTTTCGAGAATCTGGCGTTGTTCGGGCGCTACGCCGTGATCGCTACTGCCACTTACAACATGCCGCTGATCTTCGATGTGGGGAGTGCGACCTCTCTGCGCTTCTTCCCAGCGTTCTTCTTGCGCCAGATTGATCTGCAATTGTTCGGCACTGGCGCGACATTGATCGACGAAGGGCGCGAAAAGCCGGTGGCCGTGGGCGCCGCGGCGATCGTGCGTACCAACTTTTGGGCGATACCGCTTTCGTTCACCTTCCAAGAGTCGCGCCGCCTGACCTACGACGAGAAGTTCTCGTTCTTCTTCGGGCTCAGCGCGGATTGAGCAGCGCAGGATCGGCGGCCGTCAGCGCGATGGGGGTTCGACCTGGCAGAGCCTCGCGCGCGGCGCCGGCGTTTTCCGGCGGTGTGAAGAGATACTCTCGTCGGTTTTTCGATTGGGTTCGCAGCCGGCACGGCGTTACGGGTTTTATTGATGGTCACGCGCGGCGGCGGGACGCGGCGTAGCCTTCGGCGTCCAATTGCGGATGCGACGCCAAATGACGCCGAAGGCTGCGTGTGACTCTGACGCTCTCAGGCACCATCAACCAACGATCGCATCAGTACAGGGCCATGCGCTCCGAAATGGTAGGCGTTGCTCTATTCGACTTGCTCCACCCAGTAGTCGACGAGGAAGACAGGGTAGCTGGTGCCGAGGCCGAGTTGGCCGCGGTGGGCCATGAGCCCGAAGTCGTAACCGTGCTTGGCATCGGGCAGATCGCCGACTTGGCCGCTGAAATTGTAGCTCTTGGTCGTATCCACCGTGTAGCCGTAGCCCCAGTGGAAGCCGACGGATTGGCCGATTTTCACGCCGCCCGCGCCGGCCACGACTTCGAAGTCGACGCTCAGATCCGTGCTGGTGCCCTCGGAGGAGGTTTGGGTGCGCGCGATGGAAAAGCCGACCGAGCCGGTGCCCACTCCGACGTGCAGCGCCGATTCGCTGGCGTAGCACCAGCTGTCCGCGTCGACGAGGAACGACGTATCACCGAAAGTGCCGCCGTTCGGTGCTTTGGCGCAGGCGTTTTCGCTGGGGTAGCTCGCCGGATCGCCCACGGTGTGATTGAGCAATGCGGAAGTGATGAGCGGGCCATTGACGATGCTCTTGTTGTACAGGGCGACCGGTACCTTGTACGTGTTTAGCTTGCGCGGCACATTGATGCTGATCGGCGTGCCCAGATCCGCCGCGACCGGCGAGCTCACCACTTTGTAGTAGTACACGTCGAAGGGGATGACCTGAAACACCACCGCATCCTCGTTGCCGGCGGTCCAGGTTTGAGTTTGGTCGAGCGTGACGGCTTGCGAAGAGGTGCGATCTAGTGCGTAGCCGAAGGTGAGCTTGGTTTCGAAGCTGGTCGTCCCGAACAGGCTGGGTGCCTCATAGCCAATCGATGTACCGGTGCGCAGGCCGATGGTGCTGTCAGCCGCGAACCCTTTGCCGTTGCCGAAGGAGATGCTCGTCGAAGAGTTGCTCTCATTCTCGCCTTTGAAATAGGGCGCGGCGGCGAGCACGGCCAGCACACGCGGGTTGCTGAACAGCACCTCGTGCTGACCTTGGTACTCGACGATCGGGCTGTCGCGATCCACGTTCGGCAGGCACAGGCCGACGCCGTAGCTCGCATCGAACGGGCCAGTGACGGGCGCGCTGCCGCCACTCGTGGATGCAATGTTGGTCCACGCGCCCCACTTACTCTTGCCGGCGTCCCAGGTGACGCGCGCGAGTGTGGTCGGCGCGGGCGGGCTACCGACGCCGATCAGCGCCGTATCCCACAAGCCGACCACGCTGTCTTGCCCAGTGCCATCGATATCGCCCACCACGACCTCGTTGGGCGCGTGATTCCAACCACCGCCTTCGGTCTCGTAGGAGGCCATGAGCGTCATCGTAAGGTGATTGCTGAGATCGTTGTCTTGGAACTTGGTCGTGCTCGACGGCAACAGGTTTTCGAGCCCGTCGATCAGGTACGCGCCCGCGTAGATCGCCTTTTCGAGCGCCGGCTGAGTGCGCTTGTTGAACACCTTCAGCGCCGGGTGGAACAAATTGTTGCTCGTATTGGGGAAAATACCGGCGACGTAGGGGCGTTGTCCGTCGGGGCCGAGCAGCAAACGGAACGAGTTGAAAAACTTGTAGCCCGTGACGGCGTCGTCGATCAGCAACAGGTCGTACAGGTTGACGTTCACACCGTCGTTGGCCACCCGTTTGGCGGCGAGCACGATCTCGTCGAGGCCGTCCAAATCCACGTCGCCGGCGTCAACGTAGGCTTCGATGTAGCTGTTGACCTGCGTCTCGCCGACGAGCTGCTGCGAGAGCAGGGCGGGCGGGTGCTTGGAGTTGGTGAAGGCGTTGGCGGCAAACGAATCCGGCGAGCCGTCGTACACCGCGACGGAAGCGACGGTGCCGTTGCTGGAGACCGCCACGATGTCGTCGTTGGTTTTGTTCGGGTGCTCACCGAAATGGCCGCGAGCCAAGCTGTACTTCTGTGACGCTTCCGTGATCCGCGGCGTGCAACTGAATACGGAGCTGGAGTTCGCCGCGCACACGTCGATGCCGCCGAAGTTTGCGATCACCAGCTCCTGCTTGCCGTCGCCGTCCACGTCGGCGGAAACGATGCCGTGCGAGAACCAGTCCCGACCGAGCGGTTTCAAGGTCGGATCTTGGACGGTGAGCTTGCTGTCCTTCACGTTCGCGAATTTGCCGCCGTTGCCCGTGCAATCAGCCGTGCAACGAATTACGTTGGCATGCAGCTCCTGCGACGTCTCGATGTAGTAGAGATTGACGATCTCGTCGATGCCGTCGCCATCCAAATCTGCGGGCAATGATTTGGTGAACTGATTGCCGGCCCAGGAGTCCGCAGCGTCCGTCAATTGTAGCAGGGTCTTGGCGGGTGCTTCCCCTGCGCTGTCGAGCAAGAACTGATTGGCGGTGGAGGTGCCGAAGCTGCGGCCGGCGAAGTACACCTCCACTTGCGGCTGCAGACTCTTCACGCCGCGGCCGAGCGGGTTGTAGCCCGCGGCGAGCTCGTGCGTGCCCGTCTCGTCGGTGAACGTGCGCGGTGAGGGAGTGGTGTCGATGCCGAGCGCGTCGAACATTTCTTGCTCGGTGGTGGCGCTACCGCCGGCATCACCGCTGGCCCCGCCTTCACCGCTGGCCCCGCCTTCGCCGCTGGCCCCGCCTTCACCGCCTGCTGCGGCTTCGCCCGCCGCTCCTGCCTCCGCCGTGCCGGGAACGCTGCCGGGAGCGCTAGAGCCGGAGCTGCCGCACGCCGCGCTGCAGAACGCGGCCGCGACCGGCAGCGCCAACACCAGCCACGTAACGCCCCACTGAACATGCTGCTTGTTTGGTCGTTTCATCGGGTTCTCTGTCGACAGACGGATGAGCGCGAAACCAATAACGTATCACGCTCCCGATCTTCAGACAAAGTCCCGGCGCTCGTGCTCCCGCGAACGCAAACTTGGCTGCATGGTGACCGCATTGCTGCGTGCTATCCTCGGACGATGCGTGGCGGGCGAATCTGGAAGGACGGGATGAGAGCGGATCGAGCGGTGGTGTGGGGGCCGGCATTGGTCATCGGCTTGCTTTTGGTTGGCTGCGCAAGCTCCAACACACACTCAGGCGCTTCAGGTGGCGCTGGACAAGGCGGCGCAGGGGGAGGAATCACGCCGGGCCACGGGGGCGACACCACTAGCGGCGGCAGTAGCGGCGAGGTCGGCAGCAGCGGTGCGGGCGGCAGCAGCGGTGAGGGCGGCAGCAGCGGTGAGGGCGGCAATAGCGGTGAGGGCGGCAGTAGCGGTGAGGGCGGCAGTAGCGGTGAGGGCGGCAGTAGCGAGGGCGGCGGCGGCAGCGGTGGTTCGAATGCGGGCGGCTCGAGTAGCGGCGGCACCGGCTCTAGCGGTGAACCTCCGAGTTGCTTGCGTGAACTTTTCGAAGCGTGTCCGCTCGCAGAGGCGTGCACGGTCGATGACGTGAATGGCGACGGATCGCTGAAACGCAGCTGCTACGACAATGGCGTGCGAGCCGTGATGACGAAAGGGAGCGAGTGCTCCAGTCGCGAGGTGCAGGTCTACAAGGCGAACGGCTCGCTGTGCTATTCGTACGCTGTGGTTGCTTTCGCAGCGCACGCTTGCGAAGGGCCCGTCACCACGTGGCGAGATAGCGCCGGCGCCGTGGTAGCAAGCGGCTCACAATCGTCGACGGGTTCGGGGACCTCAGGCGTTACCGTGAACATTCACTGCGAAAATGGCGATGGCGCGTCTTGTAAAGTCAGCGCATCGTCCACCTGCGCCAGCGTAGTCGGGTCAGGTCCGGTTTGCGCCGCTGGTGTGTGCGCGGACATCTAGGATGGGGGCGATCGCTCACCGCTTCGGTGATTTGAGCTCAGGCCGGCTTGAGCGTCGCTAGATCTACTTCGCCGTGCTGACTCGTGAAGGTAACGTTGTCTCCGCGGCCGCCTCCGCTCTGCTGCACACCAGAGATGCGATGGCCTCTCGTATCGTACACCTTGACGTTGCGGTCTAAGCACTAGATCGCGCCGCGGCACTGGCGAAGTGATATCGATGAATGCTCGCCGGTATGTCCGAAGCAACGGAGCTTCACGCTGAGCGAAGGATGCAGTAGCTGTTGTCCCAGATGATTCGCGGGCGGTTTTGCTTGAGTGTGGTGTGGGTGGCGGCGGCATCGGCGTTGGGCTGCAGCTCGGGGCCCATGACCTTGGCTGGTTACAAGGTCCCTAAACGCCAGCAGGTGGCGATCGTGATCGACATCAGCGGCCAGGTAGAAAAAGAAGATGACGGCGGTGGGGTCGCCACGCTAGCCGATACGATCGCGAATCGCTTGAAGGAACACGGCATCGATAGCCAGTTGTACACCTCCAAGTACGATCATCCGAAACCGCCTCGAGTCGATATCTTCATCAGCTACTATCATGGAACGCCGCCCGCGGTGCGCTGGGCTGGACTGCTGGCCCTCAGTGCGATCAACAAGATCGTCCTCGATTGCAAGGTGACGCTGCCGGGCCAGGACAAGCCCACCTTCTCTCGACATTTCGAGCGTAGCAGCATGCCTAGTGCACTGAAGGAAAACGACGACAACGCGGCCGCCGAAAGCGTAGGCGAGGAGATCGTCGACGCGATCTTGAAGCGCGAGCACTCGTAGTCCCGGAGCGCGCTACTTTTGGCGCGCGGGTACCCAAGCCGTCGTGCGACCGCCTACTGTCTCACGAGTGATGCGCTGACCGTCGATCTGGTCGGCGCCCCGCGTACCGCCCCAGCGATGCGCGAAGAGCCAAGACTTGGGGAAGCGTTGATGGTCAGCACCGACTTTTACGGCGCGCGTGAGCACCGAACGAATCGCGCGTCGCAGCGCGCTGGTCTCGGTCGGGGTAAGGGAAGCGGCGCTCCGCTTCGGCGCGATGCCAGACTGGTACAAGACCTCGTCGGCGATCCAATTGCCGATACCCGAAAGCAGGCCCTGATCGAGCAACAGCGCTTTGATCGGAATGCGCCGCCGGCCGAACGCGGCGGCCAGCTCACGTTCGGATGGCAAGTCGTCGAAGGCGTCTCGTCCGAGGCGCTGCACGCGCGGCTCGTGCTCGGCCGAAGGCCCAAGCCAAACCCGTCCGAGTCGGCGCGGGTCCGTCAGCACGATGCCGCTGCCGGCCCGGGTCCGGATACCGAGCTTCAGAAAACGTGGTCGCCCTTGCGCATCCTCGAATGGCGCTCGTCCATGGCCGTGAAGGCGCGTGCCCTCCGTGCCGATCTCGCGAACCCATCCGCTCATCCCCAAATGACCAAAGACGGTGGGTCCTTTGCCGTCCAGGGTCAGCCAGAAAAATTTGCCGCGGCGACCTACTGCTTGCACCGTGCGTTGAAGCAACGCCTTCTCGATCAGTTTAGGATCGAGGCCCGAGAATACGAGGGCGTCCGGCACGACCTCGACGAGCGTGATTTTTTTCCCTTGAAGCGCGTGGCGCATCACTCGGCAAACGGTCTCGACCTCGGGTAGCTCGGGCATGACTCACTTCATAGTATGCCGCGCGTGATCAGATGCCTATGAAACCGAGGTCGACGCTGACCGTACCGTCCGGCGCGGGCAGGGTGAAGTCGACACGATGGGTGTAGCCGTTCGTGCCGGCAATGGCGTCTTCGGCGGTCAGGTAAGCATCAATGGAGAAAGTATACGCGCCGGGCGGCGCAGCATGGCCCGTTGCGCAAGAGCAGCCACTGGCGGTGGTCCCGAACTCGTACACCTCGCCATTCCAAACGATCTGTTGCGGCGCACTCGGCGTGACCGCCCGCGCGCCTGAAAAGCAGGCACCGCAAGCAATGCAGCCTTGCGTGGTGTTGCTGCAATCAGCAACGCAAAATGCATCGGTCGAAAGCCGTTTCGAGCCAGAACACGCGGCCGTGAGCTGGTAAGCGAGCGTGCACGTTTCTTTGACGTAAACAGGCGTATTGGTGTGCAGCACGAACGTCACGGGTTGGGCCGTAGCGCCCGAGTCGTTGCTGCTGCAAGCACCGCCGAACCCGCTTACGCCCGCATGACCGCCTTGAGCCGCACCGCCTTGAGCCGCACCGCCTTGCGCCGCGCCGCCTCGAGCCGCGCCAGCTGCCCCAGACTGCGCCGCTCCACCGTTCCCGGCTTGCAGCGCCCCGCCACTATTCGCTCCGCCACTGCTTTGCCCGCCCGCGCCTCTCGAGTCGCTGCTGCTGAAGCTCCCTCCGCAGGCGACGAGGCAGGCAGCGGCAAACAGAACGGTGGGTAGCGAGCTCATGGTTGATGTCATCAGCAAAAGACGTGCCGCTCAAGTCAGGCTCGATCCAGGCGATCTCGGGCCAGGCATGGCACAAGTTGGCACGCCCGATCCCCCCGGCCCGGACCAGTTGCGCATATGGTTGCGTAAAGTTCCCTCGATTTCCAGCTGTGCGATGTGTTTACGGATCGTTCGACCGAGCTTTGTTCGAGTAGGGAGCGTCGCGGTTCGCTCAGCGGGTGACGATCACTGAAAGAGTCCGCCCACCGTGGTCGAGCGCACCTTGTCGGGCGCGGCGCCGCTCGCGCTCGTGGCGTCGGGCCCGCTGCCGACGCACACGCCGCCTTGTGCTTGGCAGTGCTTGGCTCGAGCGCAAACCGAGGATTGCTGGCAGTCAGCCGATGTGGCCGCGATGCACGCACCTTCCTTGAGCGAACAGGCGCCCTCGAGCTTGCAGCGCGCGGATTTTCGGCAGGCGGCGTTGTTCGAGGCGACGCACGTTCCGCCGCTCGCGTCACACTTGCCCGAGCTCGCGCAAACGCTGGATTTCGCGCAGTCTTGCGGCGTTGCGACGCACACGCCATCTTTGGCGGCGCAGCGCGCCTCGTCCTTGCACGCCACGGAGCGCGCGCAATCTTCGTTGGACGCAGCAGCGCAACGACCGTTCTCGGCGTTGCACCGGCCTTGCGTCGCGCACGGGCTCGCTGCTTCCGGCTTTGCGTCCAGCGTGCCGGCGCAGTGTAGGCGCGAGAGTGCGGCGCACTTTCCTCCCGACATCACGCACAGCCCCTCGGTCTCACACCGGGTGACACATTCGGCGTGGACGGAATTGGCGAGATCCACGCAGCTTCCTCGGTACGCGTCGCAGGTGTGCTGCTTTTGGCAGTCCTGCGAGCTCTTGCAGTCCGCGTCGCTGCCCGCGGTGCAGGCTCCTTGTGCGAAGTTGCACCGGCCATGAAGCGTGCATAACTCCGACGAGTTGCAGTCGTGGGCCGAGCCGACGATGCATTTCCCCGCGTCGCCAGCCGTGCACTTGCCCTGTTGGCTGCACGCCGGCGCCGACTTGCAAGTCTCTGCCTCGTCACAAGCGGATAGCACTCCTCCCGCCAACCACAGCAGCCAGCACCATCGGACCATCTTGAATTTGTCGAGCATTTGGAGTTCGAGCGGAGCGCGAGCTGGCGCCGACCCTAGCGCATTCAGCTGAAGTTGCTGCCTCGAATTGCGTCGAAGCGTGTCCGGGAGGTCTCGGGCAGGCAGTGCGTAAATCGAAACCTTCGCTCCGCGCGCTGCTAGACTGGAGTGGGCGAAGATCGCGAAGGGAGATTCCAAATGACGAATTGGCAATCGTGGGCTGGGCTTTGGGGGGTGGCAGCGTTACTCGTGTCTGCCTCGGCGCAGGCCGAGGGGCTGCGCTGTGGCGAGAAATTGGCGTCGAGCGGCGCATCGCTCTACGAAGTCCGCGCGAAGTGCGGTGAGCCGGACGACGCACAGCACAGCATCGAGACGCGGACCGTGCAGAGGAAAGTCATGGCTCCCTGCGCGGACGGCAGGCGCATGTGCGAGGTGATCGAGAATCAATCGGTGCTGGTCTCGATCGATCGTTGGACCTATGATTTTGGAAGCAATCGGTTCGTGCAATTTGCTCAGTTCGAGCAAGGCAATCTGGTGCGCGTGGTCACGGGGCCATACGGCCAGAAGCCACCCGCGCCCTAGCGCGTCCGGTCGCCAAGCCCCACGGAGCGAGTTTGGCTCTTTGCGGCCGGTCCCGGGCCTTCGTTGACGTTCCCGTGACGCGGCTCGCGGCGGGCACCGAGCGCGCGCGCAGTGAGGCGAGTCAGTTCAGGCTCGACCTCCAGAACGAGGCATGTTCGACTAGCGCTCCTTCCCGCGGGATCGAGAACCAGCGAATGTACGCTTCTGCCGCGGAAACCGACGCACTGATCTGCGCATTTCGGCTGTCACCGAACAGCGCCCTCGGACTCGAGGTGCTCGATCTAAAGCCGAGCATCGAGGAGCCGCTCTGGCTGCACTTCAACGTGCTCGACAACCGCGCTCGACCGTACCTCGAGAGGCTACCGGACCTCGACGAGGAGGGGCGCGCCATGCTGCTCGGCAACGAGACGCGCATCCAGGCGCGTGTGATGTCAGACGGGTTCGTCGTCATCCTCGGTGATCTGCACCACGACTTTACCCTCGACCCGGAGGGATTCGGTACCCTCCGCGTGTTCGTGACGCCGCGCCTGATTGTCACGTGCCGCCGTCAGCGCATGCGTAGCGTCGATCGCGTTCGTCGCGAGGTCGAATCGTTGCGCGACGATCGCAGCCCGCTCGACGTATTCACGCTGCTGCTCGACGAGATCGTCGAGGGTTTCGTGGCGCTCGCCGCCGATCTGGGCGAACGAGTCGAGAACTTGCAAGATCGGATCCTCGCCGGCCGCGCTCTCGAGCAGTCCGGCGATCTTGCCCAAATTCGGCACGTCGTGGCCAGGTTCAGGCGTCACGTGCTGGCCAACCGCACGATGTTGCAGCCGCTCTTGCGCCGTATCCCCGCCACTGCCGAGGGCCCGCAGCGAGAGCAGCTTCACGCCGTGCTCGAGCGGCTCGAGGCCACGGCGCAAGATATGGACCTCATCATGGAACGCTCGCGCCTCTTGCAGGAAGAGATCACGTCACGGCTCGGGGAAGCAACGAACCGCAACCTGTATCTCTTGTCCATCGTCACTACTGCACTTCTACCCATCACGCTCATCACCGGTGTGTTCGGGATGAACGTGGGGGGGCTGCCGTTTCTCGAGTCCAAGCACGGCTTTTTCTGGGTGATGGTCATCATGACCATCACCCTGGTCACGACCATGCTGCTCCTGCGCAAGAGCCGTGTGCTTTAGGAGGGGGTAGCGTTCGGAATCGTCGCTGGACTCCGCAGCGTCGCGTCCAGGGTGTGGAGCATGAACTCGGCGAAGGCGCGCACCTTTGGCGATGCGCGCTTGCCCGGTGCTACGAGCAATGAAATGGGCGGGCCGGGCGCCGCGAAGCCGGCCAAGACTTGCACCAGTCGACCCGCGGCGAGGGGTTCGGCGACCGAGTAGTCGTGGGCCTGGAAAACGCCGAGGCCGGCGCAGGCGGCTTCGATCAGCCCTTCCCCGTGATCGCAGAGCAGCGAGCCGTGGGTCGCGACGGTTGCCGGCTCGGCGCCCGCTTCCGCGAACGTCCACTCTTGAAGCGTGCCGTCTGGCAGTACGAATTTCAGGCAATTGTGCAGCGTGAGTTCGTGCGGCGTGTGAGGCGTACCGCGCCGCCCGAGGTACGACGGAGCGGCGACCGTGAGCCAAGTCACTTCTCGCAGCTTGCGGACCGAGAGTCGCGAATCCGAGAGTGTTCCCACGCGTACCGCTGCGTCGACATTTTCATCCGCCAGGCTCGACACGCGATCGGTCAAGCTCGCGTGCACCGAGAGACCCGGATAGCGATCGCAGAATCGCTTCAATGCGGGCAAGATCACGAGCTTGCCGAGAATCAGCGGTAGCGAGACGCTGAGCCGGCCGCGCGGCGCACGTTGCGCCTGCACGACCTGCTCTTCGGCTGCGCGCACGCTCGTCACTGCATCTTGGCAGCCGCGCAAAAAAGCTTCTCCCTCTTCAGTCAGGGAGACACTACGAGACGACCGATTCAGTAGCCGCAGGCCCAGCCGCGCCTCGAGCCGTGTGATCGCCTTGCTGACGGCCGACGGGGTGAGGCCGAGCTTTCGCGCGGCTACGCGAAAGCTCTTGGCCTCGGCCGCCGCGACGAACGGCAGTACACCGCTGAAGAGATCGACGGGGCTTGCCTTCATTTCCGCTCAGCGCGCCACTTTGACGTTGAAATCGCCGGTTTTTAGCACCCCCCAGAGGCGCACCCAGATCGGCAACAACGCCTCCGTTGCGCGCGCATTGCTGATGTCGCCGAGATCGATCACATCACGCCAACCGAAGCTGACGGTCAGCAGCTCACGCACGCTCGCTTTTGCCTCACTGTCGTTGCCGCATAGGAACATAGTGTGATCGCCTGCTGCAACTCGACCGGCGTCTACCATGACTTCGCAGTTTACGGTGTTCAGCGTCTTGACCACCTTGAGTTCAGGGTGAGCGCGTTGGATGCGCTCGCCGAGTGAATCGTCGTTGCCGACGAACAAAGTGGGCGGCATACCATTCGAAAAATCGAGCGGATTGGAGACATCGATCAGGACCTTGTGCCGAAGATTCTCGGCGCCGGCCGCAGCGAGCACCTTGAGCGATGCGGTTCCCGGTGTGCAGTTGAACAGCAACTCGCCGAACCGGGCGACGTCGGCAAAGCTGCCGTGAGTCGCCCGGGCGCCGGCCTGGTCAGCCCAGGCTTTACCCTTTTCGTTGCTGGCGGTGCGCGAACCCAACTTCACTTCATGACCGACCGCGATCAGTTTCGAGCCGATCGTTTGACCTACCATCCCGGTTCCGAATACTCCGACCTTCATCTTCGATACTCCCAAGTCCCAGGCGACGCGCCCAGCTGACTGCGAGAAAGTAAGCGGCAGACGCCCTAGAACAAGCCTATCAGCTGGAACGTTGAAGGTGACAAAAAGTCATCAATCAAGTCTCGCTGCACTGTTCGCCAATGTTGCTATTCTGTGAGTTCGTGAGTTCACCGCGGCGCGTGACGGGCCGAAATCGAGGGAAGGGTATGGGGTCCAAATGAAGTGGAGATCTGCGCTATCGAGCATCATCGTTTTGGTCGGTTGCGGTGGGACTCATGCCGGCGTTCCGGGTGGCGCAGCCGGCAGCAGCCCAACCAACACGAGTGAGCCCACCGGCACCGCGGGTGGCGCGACCCAAGGCGGCGGCGGGCAAGGCAGCGGGTCGGGTGCAGGGGGCCACGGCGGGTTTTCCAGCGGCGGTACTGCGAGCAACGCGGGAGCGGGCAGTGGTGGGGCGAGCCCGACCTCGCAAGGCGGATTCACGGCCATACCCGAAGAGTGCTTCCGCCCCTACGTGTGCGCCGACACTTGCGACGGGGAAGGACAGAATTTCGGTTGCCAACCGTGCTCCGAGGGGTCCATCGACACCCTCTTCTGCCCTGAGATAGGCGCCACGACGGGGCTCTTCGGTACGGTGAAATTTCTCGAAGGCAACCACGAGCCCGGCCCCGGCCCGTCATCGGGCACGACCACGCTCGTCGCTCGTGAAATCCGCTTCTACACGACTACCAGCGCCGACTCGGTCGATCACGCAGCCGGGCCGAGCATGTACAAGGCCGGGCTCTATTCGACGATTCGCGCCAGCTTGCGCGCCAAGAGCTATTCAGGGGTGGACGGCAAATACCGCGTCACGCTGAGCCCCGGCAAGTACAGCGTCTTCGTCGAAGACGGTGACAACTGGTACTGCAATCTGGGTAGCGGCGAAGGCCTGTGCGTGGTCGAAGTCCCCGCGACGGGGACCCTCGAGTACAAGATCGACATTACCTACGCCGCGGCGTTCTGACCGCCCAGACTGGCGGAGGTCGTGGTGCGCAGGCACTGTACCGTCCATGACTCGGATTCGGGCAGGAGCGCTCACGGTGATCATCGGCCTGGCTTGCAGCCATCAGCCGGCGGCTCAGAATCAAGCGACGATCGTCGAGCTCGCCGCGCCCGTTGCGCCTACCGCGACGGCCGCGCCGCCCCCCGCGATCGACGAGAAGGAACTCGTTTTGGCCAAGAACGAGTTCTTGCGTCGGGTCACGGAGCAGTATCCCGGGCTGGTCACCAGCGAGCTTGCGATCGAGACCGGCGCGCATCAAACCGCCGTGAACGATGTGGACGCGAACGACGCGGAGACGTTCGCGGTCAGCGTTTCTTCTGACAGAACTGCGCGCGTCTGGGCGCTCGATAGCGGTGAACCGCTCGCGACCTTGCGCTTCCCGCGCGAAGACGGGCGCGGAAAGCTGTATGCGGTTTCGATCTCTCCGCGCGGCACGCAAGTCGCGGTCGGCGGGAACGGGGGCAATGTCGTTTTGTACGACAGCTCGACCTGGCAGTTTTCCCGACAAATCGAGCTGAACCAGCGCGCCGTCCACCAGCTGCGTTTCTCGCCAGATGGTAAGCGACTCGCGGTCGGTTTGCACCGCCCCCACGGCTTCGTCGTCTACCAAACCGCGGGCGGCGCGCCAGTATTCGAAGCGGATGACATCGAGGGGGATGTCTATGGTCTGGCCTTCGATGCCAAGGGCCGCCTCGCGGTGGCCGCTTGGGATGGCACCGTGCGCTTGTACTCCGATACTTATCGACTGCTGGCCAAGCGCGAATTCAAGGAGCGGCCATATCGCATTGCGCTCGACCAATCGAACAAGCACCTCGTGGTCGGCTTCGTCGATCGTCCGGTCGTGCGCGAGCTTGCGCTGCCAACGCTGCGTACGGAGCGCGAGCTTCAGCCCAAGAATGCCCAAGGTTGCTCGCTCGCTACGGTGGCATCTGGCAGTGAAGTCTTCGCGAGCGGCACCTGCCAAGTCGACGGCGAAAACCCAATCCTGCGCTTCGCTTCCGACTCCAAGCGGCTGCCCCACTGGTTCTTGCACCGGAATACACCCGAGCGACTGCTGGCGTTGAAAAGCGGGCAGCTGTTGCTGGCATCGCAAGATCCGCTGGTCGCCCTGTTCGATGAAACGGGGGAAGTGCGCTGGTCACACGGCAGCACGGCGCCGACGTTCGGTGCATCCTACGCCGCTGCATTCGAGGCTTCGGAAAACGGCGCGATCGCCGCGTTCAATTGGGGCGGTGAAGATCCGGCTCGAATCGTGTTCGATCTCGACCAGCTCAGCACGCTCGACAGCTCGCGACCGCCTCCGCTGTTGCATGCGGTCACGGAAAGCCAGCATGTGCGCGTCGACCACTGGCTCAACTCGACCGATCCCAGTGTGGACGGCCGGCGCCTGGACACCGAGCGATTCGAAACCTGCCGCGCGCTCTCGATCGCCGAAAGTGGTCATTTCCTGCTCGGCTGCGAGTGGGGGGTGTACCTGTTCGACGCGCGGGGCAATCGGATCTGGCGACACAACCCGGCTGGACCGACGCGGGGCGCATTCCTCACCGCCGATGGGCGGGTCGCCGTGGTGGCATTCAACAACGGCACCCTCGGCTGGCTCGACGGAGCAACTGGTAGCGTGCTCGTGACCGTAGCGTTCAGCGGTGAAAACCACGACTGGGTTGCTTGGACCCCCGAGGCCTTCTACTCCGGCACGCCTCACGGTGAGCAATTGTTGGGGCTCAGCCTGCTTCAGCGCGACGCCTCCGTCGCCTACCTACCCCTCGAGCGGTTCGCCGACCTCATGCGTCGACCGGACGTGCTGAAGCAAGCGCTGCGCGAGGCACACGCTCCGGGTGAGGCGAGCGCCGGCCCGTGAGGAAACCGCCTGCAAAGCACGCCATGCGCGGTCCGAGACTCGAAAGCGCGGGGCATTCGTGGCATAGCGCGGTCCAATGCAGCTCAAGTACGGCACCAATCCGCACCAACGCTACGCCTCTGTCGAACCGCTCGCAGGCGGTCATTCGCCGCTCGAGGTCGTCAATGGCACGCCATCCCTGATCAACTATCTGGACGCATTGAATGCGTGGCAGCTCGTCCGCGAAGCGCGCGCGGCCCTCGGCATCACCGCGGCCGCCAGCTTCAAGCACGTCTCCCCTGCCGGCGCCGCGGTGGCGGTGCCGCTCGACGAGTCGCTGCAGCGGCTGTACGAGGTGGAAGGTCGTGAGCTGAGTCCGGGCGCGCTCGCGTACGTCCGCGCGCGGGGCGCAGACCCCAAGAGCTCGTTCGGTGACTTCGTTGCCCTTTCGGACGTCGTCGATCGAGAGACCGCCGAGTTCCTGAAGACCGTGGTTTCGGACGGGATCGTAGCGCCGGGCTACGAGCCGGCTGCATTGGACATCCTCAAGGCCAAGAAGAACGGCGCATTCATCGTCATGACGGCCGATCCGGATTTCGAACCACCGACGCGCGAGACGCGCGAGGTGTACGGTCTGAAGCTCACCCAAGACCGGAACGCGCACGCAGTGACGACGAACGACCTTTCGACCCTGCGTACGGGTGCTCTGACCGACGAGGCGAAGCGTGATCTGGTGCTCGGCCTCGTGACGTTGAAGTACACGCAGTCGAACTCGGTCGGCTACGTGCGGGGCGGGCAGATGACCGGCATCGGTGCGGGTCAGCAATCCCGAGTGGATTGCACGAAGCTTGCGGGTCAGAAGTCGGACTTCTGGCACCTTGGGCTTCATCCCAAGGTGCTCCGTCTAGCCTTCAAAGACGGGATGAAAAAGCAGGATCGCATCAACTGGCGTGTCCGCTACATCGAAGGGGATCTCACGCGCGAGGAACAGCAAGCCTTCGCCGCTGTGCTCGACCAGCCGTTCGAGCCTTTGACCGACGAAGAGAAGCGGGATTTCCTGAAGACGGTCACCGGCGTATCGCTCGTCAGCGACGGCTTCATTCCGTTCCGCGACAACATCGATCACGCCGCCAAGCACGGCGTGAAGTTCATCGCCGAGCCCGGTGGCAGCTCACGCGACGCTGACATCGTCGGAGCGTGCACCGAGTATGGCATCACGCTGGTACAGACGAACCTGCGCCTGTTTCATCACTGATCATCTGACCTGCGCCGCGAACCCGAGCTAGTCCAAGGCGCGCGGCCCGCGGAAAGGCGTGCGCCCTTGGGGACCCAGGACCGTCGCGACCTCTTCCAGGGCGAGGGCGGGTCGCGGCGGTGGGACGGCGTCCGAGGGGGAAGTGCCGACGTGGATCCAGCCGAGCAGTTCCTCGTCTTCCGTGAAACCAAAGATCTCGCAAAACGCGCGGCCCTTGGTGAACGGCACGCTCTTCCAAACGGCGCCCACGCCGAGCGCCTGCGCCGCGAGGATCACCGCGTAGCCAGCGCAGGCCGCGGTCGCGCTTTGTTCCCAGCGCTCGATTTTGCCGGGCTTGGGCGAGAACACCACTGCGATCAGGGCCGGCGAGCGGAACGCCTTGTCGCGAACCTTCTGCAAGCGCGCGGCGGGCGCATCTGGCGACAGCTCAGCGGCCACGGCCGCGAGCGCGTCACCGAAGGTGCCGCGAGCCTCGCCTTCCGCGATCACGAAGCGGAAGGGCCGAAGCAAGCCGTGGTCCGGCACCGAACCCGCAGCGCGCAGCATGCCCTCGAGCTGACTCGGGCTCGGCCCAGGCTCGACCAAAATCGTTGCGCTGCGCCGCGAGCTCACCAGATCCAAAAGCGTTTTTTCTTCCATCGTCGACTTTCTCGGGAGCCCGCGCTCGGAGCCAGAGCATTGCGCCATTCGCCCGCTACGGGTAGTGGGCGCGCGGCTCGAATGAGCTAACCCCGAATAAAACCGCCATTTAGCGACCGGTCCCGCGAGAACGCCCGGGACCGTCACCGCCCTCATTCTTCTGCGCTAGCCTCCCGACCTGTGACTCTCTTCTTGGCGCGACACGGTGAGACCGAATGGAACCGAATCGGGCGTTGGCAAGGCAAGACCGACATTCCGTTGTCCGACGTCGGCCGCGCCCAGGCGCTGACGCTCGCCAATAATCTGCGGCATCGTAGCATCACTCGGATCTACGCCAGTGATCTCTCGCGCGCTCGTGAGACCGCGGAGATTGTCGCGACCACGCTGGGCGTGGCGCGCGTCAGTCTCGATGAGCGCTTGCGCGAGCGCGGCTTCGGCTGCTTCGAGGGTTTGACTCGTGAGGAGTGCGCCGAGCGCCACGCCGAAGCCTGGCAGCGCTACCTAGCCGACCGTCGCGACACGCCGCGTGACGCCGAACCGCAAGACGCGGTCGTCGCCCGTGTGGTCGCCGGCCTCACTGCCGTGGCTGAGTTGGCTGAGCCTTCTGGCCACGTACTCGTCGTCTCCCACGGCGCCGCGATCCGCTCGTTCATTCACAGCATCACAGGGGCCGCCCCACCGCCGCTGGCGAACACGGCGCTATTCCGAGTCGGCTACCGCGCTGGTGCGTTCATCACGATCGATCCCGAGTGACGATGTTGGCCGCGCAAGCGAAGATCCGCCATTCCCAGCCGATACGGGTAAGCCTCGGCCTGTGCTGGGCGCTGGGTGGCTGCCTGCTGCTCGCTTGCAGCGGAAAGGCAGTGCAGTCGCCGGATGGTAGCGGCGGTAGTGCAGCAGGCTCGACCGGCGGCAGCTTCGCTGCGGCGAGCGGCGGTACGGCGGGCAAAGGCGCACAACCGATCTGTCCCAATTGTCCCATGGCTCCTGCCGTTCAGCCCTGCTGCGAAGAGGTTTGCGGATACCTGAATACAGAGAGCCGCGAATGCGTGCCATCCATTGCGGGCTCGCAGACCTTCTCCGTTGTCACCGCGCCTGCAGGCGAGCTGTGCCGAACGCGCGCGCTGTGCGAGAGCAGCGAAGGCTGTCCCACGCCGATGCCCGCCGAAGGCAGCGCTTGCCGCGAAGATCTGCGCTGCAGCTACTGTGCCCTACCGGCCATCCCGCGAGCCATGCGTTGCGTGGGCGGCGCATGGATCACGATCGGCCCCAATCCGCCCTGTGCCTACTATGTCGAGCCTTGAGCTATGCGCTACTTCCGCTTGACGAAGCGATAGTGCGCCGATTCACTGCTGACAGTGGGACCGACCGCGTCGAGCCCGGGCTGGAACTCGCCGAAGGAACCCTGTGAGAAGGCTTCTGCCTTTCGCAGGGCGATGGTGTACCCCTGATCGAGCAAGCGATTCATCTCTTCGAGCAGCGGCGCTTTCAATACCGCGAGCGGCATTGGCTGCATGTAACCCTCGGGCGCGTAGTTGCACTCCGCGTAGTACCAGTAGTCGATATCGGAGAAGAAATAGACCTTGCGGTTGGCGACTGCTTTGGCGACTTCCGGGCAATACATGCGGGGCAGCGCATTGCCCGAGACGACCAGAGGCACATTGACGGTGCGCGTAGCGACGCCGAGCTGCGTCAGCTCTCGCGCCCAAATTTTACCCGAATAGTGCCAAGCACACAGCCCCACTAGCGCGCTGGAGAACGCGACTTGCAACCAGCTTGCCGCTGGCGCGCCGCGCCGCACCTGACTGAGCAGCGAGTCCAAACAGAGGAAGGCGCAGGTCAAAAAGGGGGCCGACAAATTGAGCAGATTGTTCTCGTGGCTGCGCCCGAAGAAGTACAGCGAGCTGGAGATGGTCAGGCCAACCAACAGCAGCAGCGCGCCACCACGCTGGTCGCCCAGCTCGGCGCGGCGCACGAACGCCAACGCCGCGGTCAGCGCGATCAACGGTAACAGCCACCAGTAGAACGAACTTTGGACGATGCGCAGCTGGCCTACGCCCAGCTTGCGATACAAAAGCGCGGCGTCGGAGATCGGGCTGCCAAAGAGCGCGGCCGTGATGCCCATGCAAACGACGATGAACAGCAGGTTGGGCGCCACTTGCGCGGCAAAACGCAGCAATTCTCTGCGCCAAGGGCGGCGGGCCTCAGCGCGCAGCGAAGCCCGCGCGGCCAGGAAATCAGCGCCCAACGCTAAACCGTAGCCGGCGAGATAGAGCATCGCGATGCTGCGCGAGAAAATGCAGGTCAGGCCCAGCGCGAGACCAATCGCCCAATGCCGCACCCCGAAACGCAGCGCGAGCGCCACCGGGACGATCCACAGATCGAGCCTAAACGGCGCAACCTGGGGGAACGTCGTAACGTCATTGGCCACGCCGGCGCAAACCCGACAAATGATCAAGCTCACGAGCAGCGGTGCGGCTAGCCCCTGGTGCGTGAACCAACGCCGCGCAAGAACGAACAGCCCAATCAAGAACGCCAGGTAGACCAAGGCGGTCAGGAAGAAGACCCCCGCCGAACTCCCACCCAGCCAAAGCCAGGCCTCGAACAGCAACGACGGCAAGTAGTCGTACTGCATGTAGATCTGCGCAGGAGGGGCGCCTTGCAGCAAGCGAAGCGCCGGCGCAAGGATGGTTGCTGCATCCTCGGGGCTGATGCCACCAGTTGGGATCAAGACGAGCCCAGCCAAGCCCAACGCGGTCAGCACGGATATGCCGCGCCCGTGCGGCTGCCGCCAGCCAATGAAGCCACTCGCCCCTACGGCCATCAGTGCAATCCAGAAACGCATCGTGCTGGAAGCGGCCGGCGCCGCCTGCGGGGGCACGAACTGAGCATCTGCGAGCAGCGAGAGCGCGCCCACCAAGCCGAGTAGGGCCACCCCGGCGCGAAGCCACTCGCTCGCGAATTTCAGCCCATGACCCAAGGCGCTGAGCAGCACGCTCGCCAGCACGACCAGCGCGAGCAACGCCACCGGCTCTGCTCCATCTGGTTCGGTGACCTGGATATACATCCAGGGATTCACGATCGAGCGATCGAACGGAAAGCTTTGCCCCCATAGCCAGGGCGCAAAGTGAAAAAATATTCGCCGAGCGGCCCAGCCGAGCGCCAATGCCGCGAAGCACAGCGCAAATGCGGGACTGCCGAGCAGCGCTTGGCGCGCCGTGCCGAGGGCTTTCGAGCCCCAATTTCGTTTCCCGTGCACCGAGTCTACCGAATCCACCGAGGCCACCTCATTCGAATTTTGATGCGCAGGTCCCGACCGTCCGCTCAAACGCACCACTGGCGATCACGAAACACGGATTCGCCGTTCAGAATGACCCCGTCCGTGATGGCGAACACATCGACGTGGAACCTCGAGTGCCGTCGATTCAGATTGGGCTTTGCGTACACGCCGTGCTTGGCCCCGAGCGAGAGGTGAATGCCGCACATTCGCTCGTAGGTACCGATGTCGCTGACCCGGCGCTCGGGTGTCAGCGCGCGGTTCATGCCGAAGCCGAGCTCTCGCACCCAGACTTCCTCTTCTGCGCGGATTTGCGCGATGACGCGGTCGAAGTCAGGGGTGGAATCGACGACATCGACCACCTTTCCGCGCGCGATCTCGAGGCAGATGGGCGCGTCCGGCACGTTGACGTTGAAGTCGACGTCACCGAACACGAAGATGCGAACCCGGCCGTGCACTTGCTCCAGATCCCGCGGCTCGGTGAACACTTCACCGATTGGAAATTGCCCGCCTACGTTGGCGAGATTCGAATAGTCCCCCGTGTTCAGCTTGGCCGGCTCGAACCCCGATTCATACACCAGGCGTTCGCCTCCGCTCTCGAGGACGGCACCGCTCGCGCTGTCGATACGGCGCTTCAACTCGGCTCCGACCACGCGGTAATACGCCGGATCGTAAGCCAGGGCGTCGATATAGGTCTGATACTCGGCGGCTCGCATGCGGGCTAGGTGCGGGTGCTCGATCACCTTCAAGCCACGCTTGAAGAGCTCGACGCGAATGCGAAACTCAGCGAGTCGGAAGCTGGTCGATTGGACCAACACGACCAGCGCGCCCGGCGGAAGCGCCGCGAAGGCCTCCAAGATCGACGCCGCCGAAACGCTGCTGAAGGAGAGCTGCACCGCCCCGGGCAGGCAGTGCCGATACGCCTCGGTCAGGATGCGCGCCAGCTCGCAGTCGCTATCGGAGACAATCAGCGCAGGCTGGGTCGCTGCGTGCTCGATGGCATGCGCGAGAATGTCGTGAACGTGACCGCGCGCGGCGGGCAGTAGATTCGCAAGCGATTCGGACGATGGAGGCATGCAGGGGACCGCTGCTGCGGTGCTAGCACTCTGCCGGCCCGCCGCCTAAAGTCGTCTCGAGCGCCCCCACCCGCATGGGCAAAACAGCTGCCATTCGCAGGGCTCGCCTTTTGCAGCTCGTTCGTTGATGGTCACGCGAGAACGTCGCGCGTCGTCGCAGCCTTCGGCGTCGTGTTTCGGCTCGAGCCGGAGAGGCTGCGCGAAAGGGAATCAATTGCCCAACCCCGATCGATCGCGATGGTGCCAGGGCGCAGGCGCGCCATTCGATGGAAAGCCGTCTTCTACTTTCCGGGCCCGGGTGCGCTCACGGGGGGACCTGAATTCAGGACCGCCCCTAGGGCTTCGGCTTGGGCATGGCCTCGGCGGCATAGCCTCCGATCTTCTCGATGGCTCTGGCGAGCTTGTAGTTGCTGAAGATCGTGTTCAAAGTTTGCTGCAAAGAGGTCAGAAGAGCGGGTGGGTCGAGGACCAGTGAATCGTTGCGGACGATCTCTTTCCAAGGCAATTGGTTCGGGTCTGCCCCGGGGACCCCTGCTGCGCGCAGCGTGGCGAGCACGGCATACGCCATCAGCCCATAACCAATGGTGGTGGGATGCGCGCCATCCAGCCCGAACAAGCCGCCTCGATACGCTTTTTGCCAAATCTCAGAGGGGTCGGAGTGCTGTGGCGCACGCTCCGGAATGGTCAGGTACCGGCTGTCCAACAGTACCGTACCATCCGGTCGCACTCGAAACGCGGTAGCAGGATTGTCTTTCAGGGCTTGAACCAGGCCCGGTGGAAATTCGTAGGTCGGCTTACCTTTTTGCCGCCGAAACGCCAGTTGATCGAGGATCTCCGCGAAATCGATGACGACGAAGCCGTGAGCCTTCGCCGCGGCTCTGATGATCTTGTTGTATTCGTCGATTGTGGAGTCGATCTTCATCGCGTCTTCACGCGTGAAGTGTTCATGGACGCTGGGATTGAACGTGTCGTCCCAAATCCAAAATCGCGTGTAGTACTCGTAGTAGCCCTCGTACAGCTCGTCCGTGCCACGCGCACGCGCCCTTGGGCTGACGCCGCGAGTGAGGGGCACGACGGTAACGTGAGGAATCGTCCCGACTACGGTGTGCCTCGCACCGACCGATACCAGCTCCTCGGATAGACGCCGGTAAAGCTGTTCGAAATGCTCCGGGTTCCAGATCGTGCACGAACGCTGATGAGACAACTTGTGCAGATCGGAAGACTGAGACCACTCCAGCTCCAGCCGAACGCACGTGCCAAGAACGTTGTTCTGTCCCAATGCCACGATCAACGTTTCGATTCCGCCTTCCTGCGTCGCGATCTGGCGGGCGATTTGGATCGGCACGAGCTCCTCGAGCTCTGGGGCCTGACTCGGATTGAATACCCGACGTGCGCTGCGATACATCCCAAACTCTGGGATCTGGTTGATGAGCTGATTCGTGGCGGGGGGCGTGTTGCGGTAGCACACGGCATCGCTCAGCGTCAGCGTATCCAATACATCGAACCCCCACACTCCGAGATTGTGATGACGCGGACCGCTGTCCGTCCGTTCGGTGCCCGGGCCGCGTTCCCAATAGTCTTCGACTCGGCTCATGAAGTCGATCGTGCTCAGTGCTGCCCCCGGCAAATCCCAAATCCGCAGCTCGGTGCGCCTGCTCTCGTCACTCAGACGTCGCAAGAGCAGCTCGAGATCGACGAGCGGCCCGCCGAAACCGCCGCCGTCGAAGGGGGCGTATCGAAAATTCGGCTCCGCCAGAGCCCGGGCGACGATCGCCGGGTACGACCACTGTGGGCGACTGATCGCCCCACTCTGGAAACCGTGGGTCAAGGAATCACCGAGAGTGACTAGCCTGGCTACCAATTGGACCTCTAATTCCGAATAATGACTATGGCGATGGAGACTGTTTAATGCCGTGTGGGAATTTAGCGGGCGCGCGTCGCAAATGACGTTGGGAGTTCCGCCGCCCGACCGACTCAGGGAGCACGACTAGCTTCATCAGCTCCCCGCGCCCCGAAATACCGAGACGTTGCGTTGCGGCGGCCAGCTGATTGGCGACCGTACGCCGTGAGGTGTGCCGGCTTGCGGCTATTTCTGCGTGACTTCGGCCCTCAAGGCGCATGCGAATCACCTCACTCTCGGCAGGTGATAGCACGGTCGTGAGTCTTTGTTCAGGAATAGGGGTACTCAGCACCTGGTACACCTGCCCTCGGTGAGCGAGCCGCGCGCCGCGACCGTCGAACGCGCCGTTGCCGCGCGCCACGTTGGCGAGCATCACGAGCAACAGCGGAATCTTGGACGGAAGACAGTGCAGCCCGAGGTTGTCGAGGACGAGCTTGAGCGTCGACGTGACCGTCGAACACGACACGCCCAGCTCCGATGAAACGACCTTCTGCTGCTGGCCAAGCATGGTTCGTTCCAGGATCTCGTGAGCGCGTGTGGACAGCCGCCGAGGCACCCAACTGGTCGTCCAGTGAAGCACTAGAAATACGCCGTTTCTGGTGCAAAATTCGCTCGCTACCTGGCACTGCCCGCTGAGCAAGGCACTCCACAACTCTTTGCCTTCCTGAATCGAGAAAGGTTCCGCGACGGCGGCAACTGCTGCTTCTCGAAGACCCTCGTACAGATCTGTCGAATCACTTTCGTCCACGTGAAGCTCCACTGATTGAGAGAGACGGGTTGATGAAACACCGAAGACACGCGGGAGGCGTCGAAAGGCGGACCCGCGTCATCTGTGCTGATCATTGACCGCCGCTCGGACAGGGCCTATGAGGTGGGTCACACTCCCCAGTATTTTCGAGAGGGCGCGCATGCACCCATTGGGTGAAATCGGAACGACGGTACTGCTGCAGCGAGTCCCATTGCTTTCGGCTCTAGATTCCGAGGAGCGGCTGCTGTTCGCCCGTTTAGTCCAGACCCGCAGCTATGCGTCCCGGCAAACCGTCGTGTGGGAAGGTGAGGGTGGGGGCACGCTATTCATCGTGCTGTCCGGCTATCTGAAGGCCACCACCTCAGGTGCCGATGGCAGCGAGTTGCTGCTTTCGATCATGGGGCCAGGTGAAGTGTTCGGAGAACTGTCGTTGCTCGACGGAGAGCCGCGCTCGGCCAGCGTTTCGACGCTGGAGTCTGCCGAGCTCGCTTTCATCGAGCGCGAGCCGTTCATGCAGATGGTGGAGGCTTCGCCCAAGCTGGCGATCCGGCTGCTCGGCGTGCTCGCCCAGCGCCTTCGAAACTTGAGCAAGCGCTGCGAAAACGTCGCCTGCAAGGACGTACGCAGCCGCTTGGCGGAAGCCCTGGTATTCCTGGCGGATCGTCACGGGACGGCGCTTGGCCAAGGCGTCCAAATCCCCGTCCGCTTGTCGCAGCAGGATCTGGGCAGCATGGTCGGCGCTACGCGCGAGAGCGTGAACAAGCTGCTGCGAGATTGGTCCAAGATTGGCGTTCTCTCGCATGTTTCCGGACGCGTCACGATCAGCAACGTCGACCTGCTCCGTTCGATGATTGCGGATTGATTCGTACAACTGTGATCTACCTCACTGCGCCGAGTAGCCTCCTCGGTTAGGTCTCGGGGGCGAGCAAGGAACCGAATGAGCGAATTGACGAAATCGCTTCAGTCTGCTGGGGCGTCGCCGAGCGGGGGAGCGACCCCCGTATCGGGCGTGCGTGCGCTCGACGCAGAAGCGAGCGCCGAGCGCGCGCTGGAAACTTGCCGAACCCTGGCGCAGATGTTCTTGCTCCGCGTGCAGGCAACGCCGCGCGCGCTGGCTTATCAATACCCGAGTTCCGACGATGAATATTCACAACTGACTTGGGCCCAAGCGGGCGAGCAAGTGCGCGCACTGGCATGCGGATTGTTGGCTCTCGGTCTGGTCGGTGAGGATCGCTGTGCGATCATCGCCAACACGTGCATCGAGTGGATCCTCGCGGACTTGGCGGTGTTGTGCTGCGGCGGCGCGACGACCACGGTCTATCCGACCAGCACCGAGGACGAATGTCGCTACATTCTCTCGGATTCGGAATCGGTGGTTGCCTTCGTCCAAGATCTCGAGCAGCTCGAAAAGCTACGCGCCACTCGCGCGCGCTTGCCGCGCCTGCGGCAGATCGTGTTGATCCAGGGCGCGATCACCGGCGATCCGGGGGTCCTATCCTGGCCCGAGCTGCTTGCACTCGGAAAGCGCTACGACGCAACTCACCCGAACGCTTACGAGCAAGCTGCGGCAAGCGTAACACCGGATCAGCTCGCGACTCTGGTCTACACGTCCGGAACGACCGGCGTGCCCAAAGGCGTACGCCTGAGTCACGACGGCTGGGTCTACCAAGCTGAAACCGGCGCGACGCTCGAGCATCTCCTATCTCCTGCGGATCACCAGTACTTGTGGTTGCCGCTGTCGCACGTATTTGGCAAGGTGCTGGAGCTGTCCGCGATCCGCGTCGGCTTTCCGACGACGGTGGATTGTCGGGTGCCGCGTTTGCTAGAGAACCTGCCGCGGGTACGTCCCACGTTCATGGGGGCTCCGCCGCGCATCTTCGAGAAGCTGTACGCCAAGATCGTTCTGGCTGCCGAGCAACGAGGCGGGCTCAAAGCTCGGCTCTTTCGCTGGGCGCGTCGGGTAGGCTTCGAGGTATCCAGCGTGCGCCGTCGCGGTCAGCAGCCGGGGAAGGTCCTGCGTCTGCGTTACGCGTTGGCGGATCGCTTGGTGTTTGCCAAGTTGCGCGCGCGTTTTGGCGGGCGAATGCGCTTCATGTTTTCGGGCAGTGCCGCGTTGTCGGAAGAACTGGCGGCCTTCTTCCACAGCGCGGGGTTGCTCGTCCTCGAGGGGTACGGGTTGACCGAGAGCAGCGCGGGTGCGGTGTGCAATCGACTCGACGCCTTCGCCTTTGGCAGCGTCGGCAAGCCCTTGCCCGGCACGCAACTCAAGCTCGACACGGACGGCGAGATATTGCTCAAGAGCCGCGGCGTGATGCGGGGCTATCACAATCTCCCCGCGGAGACGGCGGCCACCCTGACGGCGGACGGGTGGCTTCGAACCGGTGACATCGGCCATCTCGACGAACGAGGCTTCCTGTACATCAAAGACCGGAAGAAAGACCTGATTCGCACCTCGACGGGGCTGTACGTGGCGCCCCAAAAGTTGGAAAGCTTGCTCAAGGCCCATTGCCCATACATTGCGCAATCCGTGGTGCACGGGGATGGCCGAAAGTATTGCTCGGCGCTGATTACCCTCGACAATGACTTGCTCTCGCAAGCGGCTTCGCCTGTGCCGGATGGGGCCAACGCAGCCAGCGGTGCCCACGCGACCGCGCTGGTGCACGAAGCGATTGCGCGCGTGAACGCGACTGTCGCCGCCCACGAGCGGATCGAACGCTTCGCGATATTGGCCACTGACTTGAGTGTCGAGAACCAACTCTTGACGAGCAGCATGAAGGTGCGTCGCCGGCTCGTCGAGCAGCGCTACGCGTCCTTACTCGACAGCTTGTACGACGAGCGAGCGGCGAATGATCGTCCGCCCGCGCCTAGATTTGGCACCGGGAGGCAAGACTTACGTGATTAACGCAGGCGTACTGAGCAAGAATATCGCCGCCGCGAGCGAGTTGACCTTGATGGCCAAGATCCGTCCAGGTTTCGTCAACCTGCCGGACCCGATGTCCTATGCCACGCGGCTCCAAAAACTGCTGGGGAATCTGTTCAGCGTGCGCAAGGTCGAGACCGAGGAGGGTTCGAGCTACATCGGCCCCGTCGACCGACTCCGCACCATTCACTTCTTCCGCTTTGCCGTGTTCGATGGGGGGACGCGCCTGCTCTTGGCCGTTTCGTTCGACCGGCCCTGGGAACCCTACATCAATCGCTTGGTCGATGATGCCGGTCCTTTGCTCGATGCGATCTTTTCGCACTGCGAAGACTACGAGGGCCACGCGACGCGCGACGGCTATTTGAAGTTCGCGGAGTGGGTGCGATCCAAACAGCGGGAGTGTGATTTCTTCTTCGCGGCGTTTCCGAGCAAGAGCATCGAGGACATTCTGTATCTGAAGCAATTGCAAAAGAACGCAGACGCCCTCGTGTCGAAGCCCTCGCCGGGCAAGTCGGCGGCAACCCTCCCGCTCGACTCTCAATTGTCGACGCTGGAAAATCCCCCGCTCGGCTTACCGGAGTATATGAACCTGTACCGCACCACGGTGGGCTTGTACCGGCTCCGAAACTATTTCCCCGACAATCCGGTGATCGACTCGGCCTATTCGGATCGGGCCGTGTTCGACCGCGGTGCCGGTTCTGTCATCCACAGCTTCGGCGAGAAGGAAGAGGAGCGCTTCCCGCCGTTGCCGGTCGCCATCGCCGAGACCTATCTAGGCATCGAGGACTGGTACATGGGCCTCAAGCAAGAGCCCAAAGTGAAGCCGGCGCCCGCGGGAAGGCCTCCCGCTGACGTTCAAACGGGCATTCTCGAGCAGCACCAGGATCCCGCACCGCCCGGCGGCAACCCGAAGATCATGTCTCACGGCGCGGCTGTACTGCTGCAGTTTCCCACGGAGGATCCGAGTGAAAGCGCTGCCAGCCAGGTGACGCCTTTGTTCGGTTACCTAATCCGAATGTGCCAGGCCACTAGCGGGACGCGCTACAATATCGGTATCACCGCCGAAGGCTTGAAGAAGCTCGGCTTGAGCGAACAGAGCTTGCTGGCCTTTCCGGTCGAGTTTCTGCAAGGCATGGCGGAGCGCGCGGCTCTGCTCGGTGATGTGGGCAGCAACTACTCGGATCGCTGGCGTCTACCCAAGCGCAACTACGACCGACCGACGGAACATGACGTTCCGCTCTCTACGGTGGACGCGGTGGTGCTCGTCCAGGCATGCAAGGAATACGTCGAGGGAGATCACGAATGGTCGAAAGATCATCCGCTGTTCGATGACGTAAAGATTCTCGCGAGCAACGGCTGCACCGTGCTTCACGTGCAACCACTGCGGCGCGAAGCTTCGCGCCTCGATCAAGCCACCGGCTTTTATCGCGAACACTTCGGTTTCCTAGAAGGCATCACGCAACCCGTCATCAAGGAAGCGGCTCAGCTCGGGAAGGAAGGCAGAAACGAAATCGCGCACGGTGAAGTGTTGCTGGGGCACCCGAACGACGCTGGCGAGACCTTCGGTCTCGAAAACCCCTTGCTGGTCAACGGTTCGTTCCTTGTGCTGCGCAAGCTGTCGCAGGACGTAGAGGCCTTCAACGAGCAAGCCGGAGGCAACGCCGGAACGGCGCTCGCTACCAAGTTCGCGGGGCGAAGCTCGGAAGGCAGGCCCGCGACCGACCCCCTACTCAGCGCAAAAGACGACTTCGATTACGGGAACGACGTGGACGGTGTGGGTTGTCCGCTACAATCGCACGTGCGGTTGGCGAACCCGCGCACCCCAGAGGGAGTTTCGTCGTTCGGTCGACGCAAGCGAGTGCCCCGCCTCGTGCGCCGTGGGTTCTCCTACGGCCTGCCCTTCACGGGTGATGGCGACGCCAAAGCAGAACGTGGCCTGCTGTTCATGGCCTACAATGCCAGCATTGCCCAACAGTACGAGGTCATCCAGCGCTGGCTCAACGGGGCCAACAGCACGGGCCTCGATGGTGCTCAGCGGTGCCCTTTGACGGGCGCAATCGATCGCGAGGGGGGCACCGCCTTTCACTTCCGCGATCGAGGCACGGTCACGACCGTGAAATTGAAGAAGCAGATGACCACGCTGGAGTGGGGCATGTACTTGTTCGTGCCGTCGGTCGCGGCGCTCGGCATGCTGCGCGATCGCTTACTCGAAAAACTCGCAAACGAGCGCGCGCGCGCGGAAGGAAAGCTCACGCCCACCCTGGATGAGCTGAATGTCGTCGCCAAAGGGCAGCAGATCCTCGCGCAGTTGCAGCAGCAGACCAGTCCCGACGCCTGGCGTGGGGTGTTGGAGGAGCAGGGATCGCGCAAACAATCCATCGCCGTGCTGAACGCGATTCGCGTCAACCACCGCGTGCTACGGACGCCGCTCGGGGTGCTCGTTGCAGGGGGCAAAGAAACCCTCCACGTGCTCACGCGCGAAGATCTGTTCTCGACCCGAGACTACTGGCGTCGCATGAACGAATCCCAAATGCTCATGCACTTGGGCATGGACATGCGTCCGTTGCCGGAGACGGTGTGTCCGGCGCGGCCCGGCAAAGATCAAGACAAACCCGCCGACGCGGGCTACGTCGCGGCGGTCGCGAAGGGCGAAGCGCAATACTTCCTGGAATCGATCGCGAACGCGCAGATCAATCAGATCACACGAGCGCAGGCGTTTCGCGCAACGAGCTTGATCATGAGTCAGGCGCTCGGGGTGGCCGTACAGAAAGGACAGAGCATCCTGAAAGCCGTCGAGGCGAGATCCGGGGGCCAGCGAGATCCGAGCGCTTCGCCGCGTGCTCCGCTCGACTTGTACATTTTGACCGAGCAAGTGGTCTCGCAACTTTCCAAGTTGTGGTTCGGCTTGCCCGATGGCAAATTCATTCGCTTTAGCGGGCAGCCGACGACGCCTAAAGATCCGCCTGGCGCTATCGCCGCCGATGACGCGACCAGTTACTGCCCCAGCGATTTCACGGTCTTCTCGCAATACGTGTTTCGACCCGAGCCCGACGATTGGACCGCCTCGCTCTCGGCCAAACGCGGTATGCGAGTCACCGAGTCCGCGCGCAAGGCACTGGCAGAGATGCGTTTGGCGACCGGCGAGTACAAACACCCATTCGTCCAGGGGCTCGCCAAGCATGGAGCGCTGCTCGGGCTCAGTGGGGGACCGTTGAACGAGCTCGTGGTTCGCTCCACCGTAGGTGCGGTCGACGGCTTCGTGGCGGCGGCGTTCGGCAGCTTTCTGAGCGTGATTGCTCAGTGGTTGGAGACCGAAGACTTCTGGCGCATCCAGCGCATCGAGGGCTCGACGCCGCTCGTCAAGTTGGGAAACGAGGCAGAGTTCGACCCCGGAACGACCGAAGGCCTGTTGCTGGATTCTGCGCCCCTCGTGCGACGCGCGGCCCGCGCTCTGTTCAACCTACCCAAGCCGGCCTGGCTGCATCGCATCGCCCTGCGCGATACCCTGCTCGGTAACCTGCCGATCAAGAAAGGCGAACGAGTCAGCGTGCATTTGGGTCAAGCCGCGGTGGAGCTGGGCCCGGAGCTTCTCTTCGGTGGCCACTACGACGAAGCGAAAAAGAATTTGGTGGGCGCCGATCGCACTCCGACCCACGCTTGTCCGGGCAAGGAGGTTTCCATGGGCGTCCTGCTCGGGATGCTCGTCGGCATCCTGAATCTCAAGAACGTGCAGCTCGACGGCACCTTGGCGATTACCTTCGAACCGAACCTTGCATAGCTCGCGAATGGCAGACGCGAGCTACTTCAGCAGCGAATCGGCTAGCCGCCCGTAGTGAGTCATGCCCATGGCGCGAAATGCGGGGCGGGGGTCGTCGCTGATCGACGCATCTGGGCCGTACAATTGTATGCCCGCGAGGTCGGTGAGCGCGATCTCGCGGGCGGAACGGCGAGCGACGGAGGCGGTCATCGCCTTGCTCAACAGTGCGCCGGGCTCCTCGCTGCGCGTCAGCGAGGCGAGGTGGGCCAGAGTTCGGTAGCCACTGGCTTCGCCGATGGGATCGACCGATGCGCGTGCAATGGCCCGGCGCGCGTAGTTCGCCGCCGCTTCGAGCTTGCCCGCCTCGAGCAACGCTTCGGCCAAGCAAGCGTAGTTGAACGAGATGTACAGCAATAGGCCTCTGCCTTCTACCCAGCTGACGGAATGCTCGAGCTCTACCAGGGCGCGACCGCTTCGATCGAGCATCCAGCGTGCGTAGCCGCTCACGGTTTGGCTCATGGCAAACACGAACGGCCCGTTGACGCGTTCCGCCGTTTGCTGAGTTCTGACCGCGGTTGTCAACGCGTCTTCCCAGCGCCCCTGCAGCAACTGAACCATCGCCAAAAGTCCCAAACACGAGCCTTCTACCGCGTGGCCAGTGTCCCGCAATGATTCGAGGGCATCGTCGAAACAACGAAAGGCTTCGCTGAAATTACCCTGATCGCCATACAACACACCGCGGCAGGCGAGGGCATAGGCAAAGCCCAGCGGTGCGCGCCGCTGATTCACGGGTTTGGCTTGCCTGCCGCTGCTGGTGTGCCGCTTGGCAGAGAACCCCGATTCGAAATACTCGAGGGCTTCCGGGTAGCTGCCCACTGCCGTCAGGCTCTGCGCCAAGTTCAAGTGGAGCTGGCCGATCAAGCGCTCGTCGTGGATATCCGTCGCCTTCTCCAGGGCGCTTCGGCAATGGGCGATGCAGGTGCTCTGATTACCGAGCGCGTAGTGGAACCAACCGAGCCAATATTCGGCGCGGCTTGCCGCCAAGGTGCTCTTCGAGCGTATCGCCTGCGCGAGGGCGCGTTCCAGCAGATCCAGATGCTCGGGCGCGGGGCTATACAAGGCGCCCGTTGCCCACTTGGAAACGAGCGAAAACCAGCGCTGTTCGACGCTTCCGTCGAGGCCGAGCTTTTCGAGCGCGTCGAGCGCAACGCGATACTGCTGACGCGCGCGATCCATCGAAGACGTCGCGGCGGCCTTGTCACCCGCGAGCTCGGCAAAATGCGCGGCTTGCTCGTGCTCGCCCGCGCCCGCGCAGTGATAAGCGAGCTCTTCGTATGGCTCTGGCAGCCCCGTGACGGACGCGTGTCGCCGAAGGGACTCCAAGGCGACGCGGTGCAGGCGGCGGCGTTCGGGCAAACGAATGGATTCGTAGACGACGTCGCGGGTGGTTGCGTGCTTGAAACGAAAGCTGTTGTCGAGTTCGACCGCGTACAATAGATCCTCGCGCTGCAATTCGAGCAGGTCGGCGGGCAGATCATCGACGCTGCTCACTTGCTCCAGCAGCCATTGCGGGATCTCCGTGCCGATCACGGCGGCGGCGGACAACACGCGCAGCGGCGCCGCGAGCAAGCGCTCCACGCGGACCTGAATGATGCCGCGCAGCGAAGTCGGCACTTTGCCGGTCGCCAAGTCCTCCATGCCCGCGGGGGCGGCGCTGGGCAAGGCTCGGCACAACTCCTCGAGGAACAGCGGGTTGCCCCCCGAGCGCTCGTGGATCGCGCGCTTGAAGCCCAAATCCAGCGCAAAAGGCAGCAGCGCGCTGATCACGAGCGCCGATTCTTCGCTGCTGAACGGTTGCAGATGGATGGCCGGTCGCGCGGAGAGGATTGGGTCGACGCCATCCCGGGAAGCGACGAGCAACAGCGCTGCCGCTGGCTCGAGCAGCCGAATCAGGCGACCCAAGACCTCGCGCGAAGCGTCGTCTGCCCATTGCCAGTCATCCAGCGTGATCATCAACGGCTGGATTTTGCTCAAGGCGCCCACCAGGTCGCTCAACGCATCGATCAAGAAGAAGCGAACGAGCTCGGGGTTCTGTGCGACCTTGGAGTAGTGCTCCAGACCGAGCAAATGCAAAAACGCAGTCTCGTGCTTTTGGAGGCTCGCGTCGAGGCGAGACACCCGTGCCGCCAATGCTTCGACGAGCTCGTCTCGGGGGGCGCGCGCGCGCACGCCGAGCACCTGCAGCAGAATCTCGATGAACGGTTCGAGAGGCTTGGCGTTGGGGGTTTGCCCGCAACGGCCGCTGAGCACGTAAACCGACGCCGGACTACGCGCTTGAAATTCTTCGAGGATGCGGGTCTTTCCGGCGCCGGGGTTGCCGTATACGTTCAGCACCTCCAGCTTTCCGCGGAGCACGCTGGTCAAAGCGGCTTGAAGCGTCGCCAAGGTATTCTCGCGCGCCACGAGCGGGGTCAGACCGCGCCGTTGAGACGCGGCAAAGCGCGTAGCCACGTCCGAGCGGCGAATCACGCGATAGGCCGAGACGGCGAACCTCTTTCCCTTCAGCTGGAGGTGCTCGATGGGTGCCGTTTCGAACAAATCTTTGACGCTCTCGATCATCTCGGAGCTCACCAACACCTCTCCGCGCCGGGCGGCGTCACACAACCGCGCGGCCGTGTTCACGGCGTCGCCCACTAGGTCGTAGCCCTGTGCGGCTTCGCGCTCGGTCGCGAACACCAAGCCGCCATGTACGCCCGTGTGCAACTGAAGCTGAAAGCCCTTGGGAACGGGCAATCCCAGATCCATGCTCGCGACCGCGGCGTGCATCGCCAGCGCGGCTTCGACCGCATGTTGTGCGTCCCATTCCGAGCTACGCGGCAGCCCGAACGTGCAGAGAACGCCGTCGCCACGCCACTCGTTCACAGAGCCCCCGTACCGGTGAACCAGCGCGTCGACCTCGTTGCGAATCGCGTGCAAGATGCGCGCGACGTCCTCCGGATCGACGACTTCGTTCAGCGAAGTGAAATCACACAGGTCCGCGAACAAGAAGATTGCGTACCGTCGATATTCGCCGCTTCCGCTCGCTGCCATTGCTTTGGCGAACGCCGCCTAGCCCAAAGCCTGCGCCTCCGGTCGTCGAGGAGTCAAGCGCCGGGCCGACCCACGAATCTCCCTCGCGTGTTGAAGGGACGCGGTAATTGGGCCAACGCCGCGCGGCGCCCCCAGCAGCAGTGCTGTTCGGTTGCAGTTGCACGCGAACGCAGTGAACGCGCCGAAACGCGTTCACTGCGTCGTCAGCCTTTCTCGACGACGTATCGAGCATCGTAGGCGAACGGCATCGAGTCGTGGTGGGTAACTCTCGATCCTGAGTTGCGGCAGCGTCGTCGGCGGTCACTGCCGGGGGCGCCGCGTCTCGGGCGGGATCGCGGGGCAAATCGTTGGCGGCGGGATTGCGGGGCACGCCGAACACGCTGCTGGCGCCAGGTACGCTGGCTTTGTCGATACTGCTGGAGAGCTGGCTGACTTCGTCGCGCCCGTCGCTTCCTTATGAATGTCTGACGCCTTGCACGTGCTCAAGTCACGGCGCGACATGCCGATCATTCCGAACAAGAGCAACCAGATGAGGCCGAGGCCGAGAGACACCATGGACAGCGTAAAGATGCGATCCGTGGGCAGGGACTTCCCGCCCTGGATGGGCGGATGATCGTCGCTGAGCCGGGCCTGACCTTCGCGTCGCATCTCTTTCGCTTCGGCGCGCCCCATAGTGACCTTGCCCCAACTCCTGCCGCCGCGCGGTAGGTGCCACCAATTGTCTAGGCGTTGAAGCTGAAAGCCGCCGTGTGCGAGCCCGTTCCACGTGGCGAAGGAGATCAGCATCCCAGCGACCGTGATGGCCCACAGGATCCAAGGAAACAGCGCCTGCGAAGCCACGGAGTTCTCGCTGCACTTGGCGGCTTGATTGAACTCGACGACGAAGCTGGCAAAGAGAAACGCTTGGGCAGAAAATAGCCAGGTGATCCGATAGTGGGTCAGCGTGTTCTCGTGCTCGATGGCAGAACGAACACGCTTCCAATTCTCAATCTCGGGGTCGGGCTCGGCCTTCGAGCAGGTTGTACCCTTCGGGTCGTGGGCACCTGGAGGCATTGAGTTCTGGTCGGTTTCTGTCATCGATGTCAAACCCGCACGCCAAATCCACGCGACAGACGCAACAGTTGTGCCTGCTCTGCTTTGGCAAAAGCAATAGCCCGAACCGTGCTCGCCAAATTCTGCACAAGAACGTTCAAGGCGGGCGCAGTGGACGAGCGTTGCCCAGGAGCTGTGCTATCGAGCTGACCCCCCGCGTCACGCATGCCCAGCCCTTCCCGTCCACCGCGTCCGCCTGTGCTGCTCACTCGCGAGCAGGGGGACGAGGTGTTGCGCTATTGGTTGGCCGCGTTGCGTTTGGAAGAGGCGCTCTCGGTGCGGCCGCAGGCGCGGCGTGCAACCCATGCCGTTTCGGTACCGCGGCTGGAGCAGCCGACGCCGGGGCAGGACTATTTCAAGCTGCCGATCGACGCCGCGCTCGCGCAGTTGCTGGGCAAACAGGCGCAGCTCCAGCGCGCGTTCGACGGTGAGCTGTGCGGCTTCTTCGAGACCTGGCTGGATGGCCAATATCGGCGCAGCGACGATGAGGGAGAGCTGTCGCATTTACTGTGTTTCCCCGTGCTGCACTTGCCCAAGGGGGAGCTCGCGGGGCTGCTCCGCTGTGGCGTGCGACTACGCTTTGCGAGCGGCGAAAATAAGGCGTTTCGTGTGCCGACGCGGGCTGAACGACAGCGCAAGGTGTATCCATTGCCGCCCGACGAGGTGCGCCTGACGCGAGCGCCCAGGGTCGAAGCCGCGTGGCCCTTTTTCATCGATACGCGTTTGTTGCGGCAGCCACTGGGCGTCTCTGGCGAGAGCATCGACGCCCTATTCGAAGCGTTGCGTGCGTTGAACGAGGCGACCGAGCGAGACATGCTCGCGCTGCTCACGATTACGCTCGAGCTAGCGGCCGCGCGCTCTGCTCTGGAGCCGCAAAGTGTAGAAGCGCGCGCAGCGAAGCTCAGAGCGCGCGCTGCCGCGGAGAGCTGTGAGCTCGAGGTCTGGCTTGCGCGATTGACGGCGGCGGTGCGGCGTTTGCTCGAGCTGAGCGGTTCGCGGGCGCAGGTGTATGCGGTGGGCATCGTGGTCGATGGCACACAAGCCAAGACTACGTGGCACCTGCAACGCGAGATCAATGCGCTGCTCGACGGGGATACCGACTCGCGGGCGCGCTGGAAGGTGGATTCGCCGCTGGGTGCGTATCTGACCGGGCGCGCGCTGGTCTCGGGTGAAGCCCCGCAACGCGCGCTCTTTCCAGGGCCCGGGCTGACCAAGAGCCAACGTGCGGCCGCGCAGCACTTTTGGGGTTCGCCGTTGAGCGCCGTGCAAGGGCCGCCCGGCACTGGGAAAACCAGCCTGATCTTGCATTTGTGCGCCGAGGCATTGCTGCGCCAAGTGGAACCAATGGTGGACGGCGGGCGGATGGGAAACGCACTGTTTCTGATCGCCAGCAGCAACAACCGCGCGGTCGACAACGTGATTGAGCCGTTGTCTTTGGGTGAGCTGCCGCTCGCGCTGCGCGCGGGCAGTCGGCAAGCTTGTGAGCAACAGTTGGCGGCCGGGTTGCGGCGCACGCTTACCTGGTTGAAGGTCGCTGAGAGCAAGGGCATCGGCGAGCGTATGGGGCAGCTGACCCGTGCGAACGAGCAGTTTCGTGAGCTGCGCGCGCAACTAGAGCTGGTGCTAGCGCCTCGGCGTGTCGCGATCGAGCGCGTGGCCGAGCGCGCTCGGCTGCAGCGCGAGCTCGACTCGCTCGGTGCGCCGGACTCAGAGGAGGCGCCGGCGGCCGCGTTGAATCTCGCGGGCGTGAGCACGGCGCAGGGCAAGGCCATCATCGCTGCGTTGAATCCGCTCGAGAGTCGCTTACGGGCGTTGAGCAAGTTGTGCGAAGTCGCTCCGGGGCACGCGCCGCTGCAGGCCTTGAATCGTCACTTCAAGCGCACCAAAAAGCACGACCTGCCCGGTTTCGAGCAAGCGCTGCAGAACGCGGGGCTAGCGCTGGAGCTGCCACTGCCTCCGCCGCCGCTGGTGTCGGCGGGAGCCGAGCAGCAAATGGAGCGCTGGGAAGAGGCCAGCGAGCTGTGTTTGTCGCGGCTCGCCGAGCTGCGCGCCGGCTTCGGGCGCGTCGCGTCGCGCGCCGAGCAGGCCGAGCGACGCCAGCGCTTGCGCAGCGAGCTCCAGGCCTTGGGCGCAGAAATAGAGCCGCTGCCCGAGACCGCGGATCACGAGTCGTTATCGCGCGCGCTGTTCGAGGCCGCGGTCGCCGTGCGTGAAGCCTGGGCCGCCCAGCACGCGGCCGAGCTCGGCAAAGCCATCGCTACGGCGCTGCGCACGGTCGAGCAAGAGCGCTCATTGCGGCCGCTGTTTCGCAACGAGCCCGAGGCGGCGCGCTGGCTGTGCCGCTTGTTCAACATCTGGGGCTCGACACTGCTCTCGCTCGGCAATTGCTTTCTCAACGACGCCGGCAGCGTGGCGCGGCTGGTGATCGACGAAGCCGGGCAGTGTCACCCCGCGCACGCCGTCTCCGCGCTGCTCCGCGCCGAATCCGCCTTGGTCATCGGGGACGTGCATCAGCTGGCGCCCGTGATCGAGTTGGGCGCGGACGACGAAGCACGCTTGCTGCGGGCCTGTAAGCTCGAATCGCTGGCCGCCGCGCTCGACCCGTATCGCGTGCACGCCGAGGCTCACGTATCCACGCAGTCGATCGCCGATCGCGCGGTGACTCAGCGCTTGGCATTGGTGGATCACTTTCGCTGTCAGCCGGAGATCATCGCCATCTCCGACGCGCTCTGTGGCTACGGTCTCAGCGTGCACACCGCGGGCGCGGATCGCGCCGCGCAGGCCGCGTATTTGGCGCACCCCGTGGCGCTGGTCGATCTGCGCGGCGAGCAGTCGCCGCTCGCGGGCAGCTGGTGCAACGAGCTCGAGCTGCACGAGACGCTTGCGCTCGTCGAGAGCTTGCTCGATCGCGGCGTGCGCGCCGCCGAAATCGCGGTCATCACGCCCTACCGTGGCCAATTGGAGCGCCTGCGCCGGAGCTTCGCCGAACGGCGCGTACCGCTCGAATATAGCCCCGAGCTGAGCGAGAGCGGTGCCTCGGGTCAACAGCGCGCGGGCGTCGCGCTCGGTACGGTGCACCGCTTTCAGGGCGGCGAGCGCAGCATCGTGCTGTTCAGCAGCGTGGTCACGCACCCCGCTTCGCTCGGCTTCTTGAATACGCGTCCCAATCTGCTCAACGTCGCCATCTCGCGCGCCCGACACCATTTCATCTGTCTCGGTCACGCTGCCGTGCTTGCGCAAGGGCCGCGCACTCGCCTGCTCACCGAACGCGCGCACGCGCTCGAACCTTCAGCGTACGGCCGCGGTACCCAGGCGACTCTCTTCGAACCGCACCCCGCCGCCGAAGGCTGAGCCGTCTTCGACTCGTTCGGTGACCATCAATAGAAAGAAGTCGCGAAAGGTGTGTCGTTGACGACGAAGACCGAGGTCTATAGGCTGAAGTGTTTCTTGAAGGAGTTACGAGATGCGCGTGCTGCGGTTCGGGTCGTCACTTGGTTTGGCAATAGTGGCCGCGGCATTTGCCGGTCATGCCTCGGCACAAGGTGCACCGGCAGAGCCGGGGAGAGGCGCCCCGCCCCCACGGCCTGCTCCCGCGCCGGTATTTAGGACGCCGGCGCCCGCCGCCAAGCCGCCCACGCCCGCCGCGAGCCCAGCGCCCGCGCCTGCGCCTGCGCCGACGCCGGCTCCTGCCGCAAGTGCACCAGCCGCGCCGGCTCCGGTTGCTGCGCCCGGCGCGTTCGTCGCGGTGAATGCTCCGGATATCATCCGTCTCAAGAACGGTGGCATCTTGCGCGGCACGATTTCCGAGTTGGTGCCCGGTGACTATGTCACGCTGGTGCTGATCACGGGCGAGACGCGCAAGGTCGCATATGCCGACGTGCAGTACGCGGGGGCCGCCAGCGCCGAAACGGGCGTACCCGCGGCCGCGCCAGCCGGCGTCGTCGGCGTCGCGCCGGCTGCCGTGGGCACGACGCCTTCCAGCAATAAGTCGACAGAAAATCAGCCATTTGCTGTCGTGCACGCGGCAGAGTCGGTCGTCAGCGTGGTGTCCAAGCAGGACGGTTTGACGCTCTTTCGGCGCGCGGCGTCTGCTGAAGCCTCTGGCAGCAGCATCTCGGTCACTGGCTACTCGGAAGTGTGCACCACACCGTGCAATGTCTCCATGCCCTCGGGGACGCACACGTTCGCGGTGGCAAGAGCTGGCAGCAAGCCGCACGAGGCCGAAGCGGTCACGCTACCCGCCGGCAAGGCCACGATGACGATCGCGGTCGTCGACCGATCCGCGATCCGCGTTGGCGTGGGTGTGCTCGGCGCGGTTGGACTGATCGCGGGCCTGGCGTTGGCCGCTTCTGACTCGGGCGATGGAAGTATCGCCGGGCCAATCGTGCTCTCGGGGCTCGGCGCGGGCGCCGTCGGCCTGGCGTTTGCAATCTCGAATGGCGCAACGGTCTCCGTCCGAGCCGACGCGCCCGCCAGCAGCTCTGCAGCCAATCGCTCGAGCGCCTGGCTCGACACGCGGAGCCGCGATCTGAGCTCGCGAGTTCGCCCTCCTGGGCTCACGCTCAGCGTTCACTTTTAGTCGATACGCGAAAGCGTCGCAGACGAGCACAACGGACAAGGTGGGCTTGGGTCAGCCCCTTTGAAAGGTTGGATGACCAGGAATTGCGAATACCTCGTGGGCCTTCGGGTGTGCTTGAGTGCCCTGTGCACGCTGGTGCTGCTTGCGGGCTGCGGCAATAGCAGCACGGGCAATGGCGCCACAGGCGGCAATGGCCCGCTGGGGTCGTCCGGGACTACCGGCTCGGGCGGGTTGCTCGGCGCCGCCGGGAGCGCTTCGGGGGTCAGCGGAGGTGGGGGTTCAGGGACCGCGATCAACGGTGGCAGCCCCGGGGTCGGCGGCGGACCGGCGAGTGGTGGCACGGGCAATGGCGCGGGCGGTACTGATCCGGGAACGCCGGAAGCCGGTCGCGTGCGCAGCGTCATCCCGTTCGACACGGACTGGCTGTTCAACAAGGGCGACGCGGCGGGCGCCGATCAAATCGCGTTCGCCGATACGGGCTGGCGGGGGCTGAGCGTGCCGCACGACTGGAGCATCGAGGGCCCTTTCGCAGAGAACGCGCCGAGCACCGGTCGCGGTGGTTATTTGCCGAGCGGAATTGCTTGGTACCGAAAGCACTTCAGCTTGGCGCAGAGCCTCGCGGGGCGGCAAGTGTTCCTCGAGTTCGACGGCGTGATGGCGAACAGTGACGTGTACGTCAATGGCAAATTGATCGGCCACCATCCGTACGGCTACGTCAGCTTCCGTTACGACGTCACGCCTGCCGTCAAGATCGGCGGCGACAATGTCGTGGCCGTAAAGACGGACACTTCGACCCAGCCGGCATCGCGCTTTTACGCGGGCGCGGGGATTTACCGACACGTGCGTCTGATCGCAACAGACCCGGTGCACGTCGCGCAATATGGAACTTTCGTGACCACCCCCGCGCCGACCACGGCGGCGGCTACCGTCCACGTCAGCACCACGATCACGAACAGCGGTACTTCGCCGCAAAGCGTGACCGTGCAGGGGATTGTGACGGATCCGAGCGGCGCCGCGCTCACGCCCGTGAGTGCAGCCGCGCAAACCATCGCGCCGAGCGCAACGGCGGAGTTCACGTTCGATGTGCCGGTGCAAAATCCCAAGCTTTGGGACTTGAAGACGCCGAACCTGTATCGGCTCACGACCAACGTTCAGGTTGGCGGCGCGACGCTAGACGACGACTCCACGACGTTCGGCATTCGTGAAATCAAGTTCGACAATGGTATGACGCTGAACGGCAAAAGCCTGAAGTTCCAAGGCATCGCCAATCATCAAGACTTCCACGGTCTGGGCACCGCGCCCCCGCTGCGCGCCGTACAGCGCCGTCTGGCCCAGCTCAAAGCGCTCGGAGTGAACGCCATTCGCACTGCGCACGAGCCGCCCAGTCCGGACTTCTTGGAGCTGACCGACCGCATGGGCTTCCTCGTGCTCGATGAGTTCACAGACGTGTGGGTGTCTCGAAAGTACAGCGATGCCGGCGATTACTCGGCCTACTTCAACAAGGCCGCTACGAGTCCCACCGGTATGCCCGCGGTGCCGGGTGTCAGCAGCGGCGCCACCTGGTGGCAAACCGACTTCACGGGTTGGATCATGCGCGATCGCAATCACCCGAGCGTTGCCCTGTACAGCATGGGTAACGAGATCCGCGACTCACTCAGCACGCGTACGCCGATCCTCACGAAGATGGCCGCGTTGAGCCACACGCTCGATGCTTCGCGCTCGATCACCCAAGCGATCTTCCAACCCGATACCAACGGCGATGTGGGCTCGGCAACCAACGATCTGCTCGACGTCTGGGGCGACAATTACCACGTCCCTGAATGCCTCGAAGCGTTGCCCAACTCGCCCACGAAGTCCGGGCTGCTCACGGAAATGGGCACTTCCACCAGCACTTGGAGCACGGTGACGGCCAACCAAGGCTTGACCGGGTTGTTCCTATGGACTGGCACCGATTACCTCGGCGAGTCCGACGGCGCGTGGCCCGAAGTCGGCAGCACCTTCGGCATCATGGACTCGATGGGCCAACCGCGCGCGATCGGCTACGCCTGGCAGAAAGTTTGGGGCGCGCCCGTCACCACCGCCCCGCCCACCGGCACTACCGCGAGCAAGCTCGTGCTCAGCGCCGATCACGCCACGATCACCAACGATTGGAACGACGTCGCATTCGTCGCGGCCGCGGTCTCGGACAGCACCGGTCGCGTGGTGACGAGCTCCAGTGCGGCCATTCAGTTCACGATCACGGGCCCCGGGAAAATCATTGCCGTCGATAGCGGCAGCCAGAACCAAGAAACCTTTCGCGGTGATACGCGCAAAGCCTTCAATGGCCTTGCCTACGCAATCGTTCAAGCCACCGGCGCAGGGGCGATCACGATTTCCGCGACGACGAGTGGGCTGACGGCGGGCAGCGCCACGATCCAAGGCACGGCCGGCGTCTTCGTCCCATGCGCCGGCAGCTGCGACTAGGTTTGCGCGCTGGCCGCGCGCCAAAATGACCATTGTCGAAGCTCGTGACGCTGGATCGCTCACGTGATTGAGTGCCTGTGATGCCATCGCTTGGAGCACGACCGAGATGGGGCGCGCTGGGACTGTTGCTGGCGCTCGGCGTCGCGTGCGCCGCTGGAGCACAGCCGGTAGTCAAGCCGAGCTCGAGCGCGAAAGGGGCGCCGCAATCGATGGCGCGCGTCTCCACGGCTGTCCCCGAAGCGTGTGTGTTGATTCAGCCCGTTGCCGGGCGGATCCGCGCCAATGGGGACCGGCCGAGCGACGAGAACGAGCGCCGCGCTACGGACGAGTTGGCGCGTGAGGCGGCCAAGGTCGGCGGACAGCTCGTGTTGCCCTGGGGCCTCGGGCACTCGCTCGACAGTGTGACTCGCTATGGCTACGCATTTCGTTGTCCGGCGCAGGCAATGGCCGCCGCGAACGGGCGCTTGATTTGCCGCGAGGGCTCGATTGCGTTGCCGCCGACCGCGCAAGAGCAACGCTGGGGCACGATCCCCTCGAGCGTGAATCGGTTCTCGGACTGCACGCTTCGGTCGACTTTCCGGATTGGCACGAAGATGCCGAGGCTCGGTGTCACGGAATACTTTGCGTACGACTCGGAGGATTGCGCGCCCAGTGATGGCAATGACAATCGCTCCGAAGCGGCGTGTGCGCAGAAGCTGACCGCTACGAAACGCACGCGCGACAACGCACAGACCGAAGCCGACGGGCTGCTCGCTCACGCCGTTCGCGTGAAAGAGGAGACGCTCGCCACGAGCGCGAGTGAGCAGGCTTTCCGCAAGCTCGCCGACGCATACGGCAAGGACAACGCGGTCGTGTCGGAGGCTCGCAACAAGTACCGAACCGCACGCCTCCGCTGTCAGCGCGACGACGCCTGCAATACGTTCGGCGACGATCCGCTGCCGCGTGGTCCGGTGGGCGCGCCGCGAGCCGTCTCCGAGATCGAGGCGTTGCGCGATGATGCGCGCTACGCGGAAGCGGCGCTCGCCGCCGTCAACGCCGCGAAAGCCGGTGCCCGCCAGGATCCGGGCCAGACCATGGCGCTCTATGCCTGGCACGCGGCGCGCATCCTGTTTCTCGACATGGGTCAGGTCAAAACGGCACGCCAAACGCTCGAGGGTGTCCTGCCGACCTTGCAGCGGCTTTGGGAAGGCGATCAGCGAGGGGTCGGAGCATCGTTCGGCATGGCCCCGTACCACGTCGAAACCGCGCAGCTTGCCAACACCGAACGCACGCTCGCCCTAGCCCGCCTCGCGGACGGAGACCGTGCCGGCGCAGTCGCGGCTTTCGACGCAACGTGCAAGTACGGGGGCTGCGCCGCTGCCGCCCCGAACGCCGACTATTCGTTGCAGAAGGAACAGGCCCTGCTGGAGCTCGGGCTCGGGCATTGCCCCGCCGCCAGCGCACGGCTCAGCGAGCTGGTGCGCGCGACCAGCGGTGCTACGCGCGATGCGCGCTGGCTAGATGCTTCGCTCGATCTGCTCAGCGCAGGAATTGTTTGCGGCAAGAGCGACCGCGCCGAGGCGTCGTTTAGCACCCTGATCAGCGAGGACGCGCGGCTCAACGGCGTGAACGCGGGAGAGAGCGGCGCCTCCCCAGGGGTTACACTCGGCCGTCGCCTCGCCTTTGTGCTGCTGTCGTGGGCGCTTGCCAAGCCAGACGAGCGCGTGCGGCGTGACCTCGCGCTCGATGCCGTCCTGTCGTTGAAGGGCAACTTGCTCACGCTTCAGCGCGAAGCTTTGCGCCGCGCAAAACCCGAAGACGCACGAGCCTTGAGTCGGCAGCTCGATGCGACCTACGCGCCGCTCGCGCGCGCCGGCGAAGAGGCAGTGATCACGCTGGCCCTTCACCCGGGATCGGGTTTCCAGTGGCGAGACAATCCGTGGCGATTGCGCAAACGCGCCGATGCGCTCGAACGCGAACGCGCGCGCCTGGCCGCGATCGATGGTCGCGCCGCAATCGATGCCGGGTCGAAGGTCGCGGCGAGTCTGGGCGCGGGCCAGCCGCTGCTCGAATACGTCCGATTTCGGCCTTACGATTTCAAGCCGGATAGCACGGCACGCTTCGGCGCAGACCACTACGCGGTGTTCGTCGTGCGCCGCGGCGAGGCGCCGGCGCTGTTCGATCTCGGACCCGCTTCGACCATCGATCAGCTATCCGACGAGCTATTGAACTCCATTCAGTCGTGCTCGACGTGTCCACAGCGAGGCATCACGCTCGGAGCAAGCGTGCAGCCCAGCTCTAGCAATCCGGCGCAGGCTCTCTATCGTGCTTTGCTCGAACCGGTTGCGAAGCTGCTCGGTCCTGCGCGCGACCTGTATATCGCCGCGGACGCCGCGCTGTGGCGTGTTCCGTTCGCCGCACTCGAGGACAACGCGGGCCGGGTATTGCTCGACGAGGGCTACGTTTTCCGCTACCTGCCGACCTCGCAGGAGCTCACGCGCGCGCCCGCCCCGAACCCGGCGAAGTCGTTTTTTGCGCTCGCCGCGCCGGACTATGGGCCCCTTGTTCCGGACCGACCTTTTCAGAGCTTCAAAGAGCTGCCCAATACGCTGACCGAAGCGAACGCGCTGGCTGGGCTGTGGAAAACGAGCGGACCCGCCAAGGTCCCGGTCGACTTACGACTCGGCGCACAGGCCAGCAAGCAAACGCTGCTCGGCGTGAGCTCCTACGGGGTGCTGCACATCGCGACTCATGGTTGGTTCCTGCCATCCACGCTTCCTCGGCCGCTGGATTCGAGCTTGTTTCTCACCCCGGAGCTCGCCGATATCGCGCCGCCCATGGTGCGCACGGGCCTGGCCCTGAGCGGTGCCAATCGTGGCCTCGACGGTACGGTGACCGCTCTCGAGCTGTCGACGCTCGACTTGCGCTCGACACAGCTCGTGGTTCTTTCGGCCTGCGAGACGGGTCGCGGTGAGGTCAGCTCGGGCGAGGGCGTTTTCGGGTTGAGCCGCGCATTCTTGAGCGACGGCGCCGAGACGGTCGTTTCGTCGCTCTGGAACGTGGATGATGCTTCTACGCGAGCGCTGATGCTCGCGTACTACGCGCGCCTGTTGCGGCGCGAGGATCGCGTGACGAGCCTGTACCAGGCGGCGCGCGAGCTCCGCGCCACGCCCGCGCACCACGCCCCCTGGTTTTGGGCTCCGTTCTTGGTCTACGGGCGTGGCGGCCCCTTGCGTCTCTAGCTATTCGCCCGGCTCGAGCCAGACCGGCGCGCCGTCGGCCGGCATGGCTCCGAGCGAGGCGGCGCCGCGCAGGAGCAGGAGTCCGCCGCGTATCGAGCCGGCCACGCGCGCCCGACGCGTGCTTCGATCACTTTGCCAGATGATCACTCGACCGGAAGCTCCTTGCACCGCCACTGCGCGATCGCCGTCCGTCACGACGTTGACGATTGGCTCGCGCAGATCGCCGATCTCCTGATTGGGGGCGCCGTTCGGATCGAACACGAAGGCTTTGCCGCTCGTCGTCCCGACTGCGATACGGTCGTCGCCCAGGAATGCGAAACTCGTCGCCTCACGTGAGAGCTCCAGACCGGGATCTCGGCGCTCCGGAAACAGTAATAGCCCACCTGTCTTATCCAATGAAGCGAGGCCGCGTCCACTCGGCGAGTAGGCGAGGCGAGCGATGGGATGCCCGTTGCCGGTCAGACTCGCGTCGAACGCGCCGTTGTCGACATTCCAAAAGCTGAGTCTTTCCGAGCTGGGGATGGCCATGCCCGAACCGCGGCTCGCTCCCGTCACCCCGCCACCAGAGACGATTTGCCAACCCTCGGGGTTGAACGCGACGCGGGCTCCCTCCAGCAGGTGCAAGCGGGGGGCCGTGCGCGCCGGATCCGAGCTGAGTTGGCCATTTTTGCGAATGTCCAAGATCTGCACGGTGCCGCCCGATCCCTGCACCAATGGGGAGCCTCGCGGGCTGATGGCTAGGTCGGCAGCGCCCTCCTCTGCTGCGCCGCCCCCGCCGCTCCCGTAGGTCGACAAGAGGCGCAGATCGGGCAGCGAGTAGACGCAGAGGCGCGGTCCGCCGAGCACGACCAGCCGTTCATTGGGCGCGATCGCAACGTCCGAAATCGTGCTCACGTGGCAGCGCTCGTCCGTACAGCATTTGAGCGTCTTGCTCGCGCCGCCGCGGGCGGTCGAATAGACGGTCGCCGAATCGTTCTGCAGCGATGCTTGATTGAGGTGTGCAAACGGGGACCTACCGAACGGCGAAGCTTCGCGTTGGAGACGCACGGCGAAGGCTCCGCTCTGCGACCAACGCGCGAGACCATCCGAGAGCCCGCCCTCACCGCCGCCGCGCGTTTCGGGCGGCAGGGTCCACTCGCCGCGAGCCGCGACGGTTGGCGGCGCTGATCGCTTCGAGCCGCGCGCCTGGCTGGTCGCGGTCGGCGTGTTCGTGGTCGCGGTCGGCGTGGTCGTCACGGCCTGGGCGGGAGGCCGCTCGCTGGAGCCGCAGTGCAACAGGCTGAGGCCCGCGGCCATCGCCGCCGCCAGACGCCCCGAGTCATTGAGTCTTTTGACGAGGTTCATCCCGAACACGCCGAATCAAACCGTGAATCGGCAAGGAAGACTAGCCGACGCACATGAGTAAAATCCCGAGCTGGTCTTCGATGCGCGACACTGATTCGAAACTTGGATGAAGACGGCAGCGTGAACGCAAAATGGCACCTTGGTGATCTGGGCGCGTTGCTTGACGGCAGCGAGACAAAGGCTGATTGTGCGTGATAAGCAAAGCAGGAATGGACGTCTTTTTCATTCACGGGGTCAATAAGAGACGCGAACTCGGGCATACCTTTGCAGAGGCCGAAGGCTCCGGCGGCGCCGACGACCGGTTCTCCAAAAAGTACAAGGCGGAGCTTGCGGCAATGCGCGAGGCGCTCAGCCGCTGTTGTCGAGAGGCGGGCTTGCCGGAGCCGCGGCTGTGTCCCGTGTATTGGGGAGGTCACGGCGCGCGGATTCACTTTTACGAACGCGAAGAGTCGAGGTATCACGCGCTCGTACAGTCGACGGCGCGGCGCGGGCGAGTCGAATTCAAGCGCAAGGGCCGCCCACTCGGCACCGCGGGGGCCGCCACCGATCCCGAGTTGGCACGCTTGGCCGATGAACTCGAGCTGATTGCCGGCCAGCTCACGCGTGATTCGGTCAGCTTGCTCGAGCTGTTGTACGCCGCGCCGCAGGCCGTACTTCAAACCATGCTGACGCCCGAGCTCGACAAGCTCCGGGCCGACCCTGCCAAGCGGCAATCCGCGGGCGCCTCCGTGGCCACGCTCGCCCGCCGCGTGCGCGAAGACAGCGCGCTACGCGCACGTCTGGAGCAGGCAGCGCAAACGAGCGACCTGGAGCTGGTGGAGCTGCTGCAGCGTGAGCTAGCGCGGGGCGGCGGACAGCGTGTGCAAGGAATTGGCAGTTGGACTTTGACCACGATGCGGCGCCTCGCAAGCGGCAGCATCTCCAGCATGCTCAAGTCTCAGGCCGCCTACCTCGACGCGAGCCGTTTTTTCGGCGATTCCGTGCGCTACTTTGCCGGACGGGGGACGCCCAAAGAGCCTGGGCCGATCGTCAGAGATGTGCTGAAGCAGATCGACGAATACCGTGCTTCCTCGTCCGGTACGGGGCCGACGATCTTCATCAGCCATTCCCTGGGTGGCGCGCTATTTTACGACCTGTTTACCTACTTCAAGCCCGAGCTGCGCTTCGACTTGTGGGTCAGCGTGGGCAGCCAGCTCGCCTACTACGAGGATGTGAAGCTGCTCGCGCGGAGCACCGAAGAAGCCGGTGCCTACTTCGGACGGGAGGTCGAGGGCATCTCACGCAAGGTGACGGCGGCGCTTCCGCCTGGCGCCGCTTGGTACAACCTGTTCGACGCGCGCGATCCGATCGCTTTCGCTGCCGAGGAGGTCTTCGCCAACGTGAAAGACCTGCAGGTGCGGCTCACGGAGGGTGACATCGCCACGGTGCACACCGGCTATTTCAGCGACCCACACTTTTACGAAGGCTTGAAGCAAGCTTTCGCCGAGCGCTTCGGCACACGCATCCAGAGCGAGGCCAGCTCGTTGTTCGAGATGCCGGTGCCCGCGAGCGGCGAGTTCGAGTGAGTATAGAGGCCGCGTGAGTTCGGGTATTCATTTGCTGTGCATCGGGATCAGCCGCTATGCGCACGCTCCGCTCACCTCCGGCGCGCTGTCCGCCTTGCGCGTCCATCGAACGTTCGCGCGGCTGGCGGGCGCGCACGGACTGCGGTTACCCCTGAAATCAGCGGAGCTCGTCGTGGATCCGGATCCGATCGAGAGCGAGTTGGTGGCGCGGCTGGCGCCGGCAGACGCCTCGCTATTTGCGCGCTCCAGCCGTGCCGTCACGCGCAGCGAGCTCGATCGCGTATTCAACGCCTGGTTCAGCGCCGTGCGCGTCGCCGAGGATGACATCGCGGTGCTGTACTTCGCCGGGCACGGCCTGGGCCTGGACGAGAAGCCCGGTGATGAATCGAAGACCTTGCTGCTCGCGCGCGACTACGATGCGAACTTCAAGCGTCCGCCGCGTGCGATCACGCTCGAACATGTGCTGAGTGGCCTGCAGCCCGCCAGCCACGCCGACAGCGTGGCGCGCCGTCAGCTCTATCTGCTCGATTGCTGCCGCACTCGTGGCTGGGATGGGCCGCCCGCCGAGCAAGGTGAGCTGGAGATCGAGATCGCCAACCGTCGCGCCGTCGATCCTTCCGCGCCGGACGATCGTCAGATTGCGGTTCAGTACGCGTGCCGCGCGGGCGATCAAGCCTTCACGGACGACAACGAGCTCGGTGCGAACTCGCTGGTCACCACGAACTTCGCCCATGCATTGATCGCGACCCTCGAGCGCCTGCAAGATTCGCCTGAATTACGCGTCGAGCATTTGCTCCGACACGTAGTGGTAACGCTCGAACAACACTGTCCTGCGCAGCAAGCGCGACGAGGGCGGTTCGATGATTTCGCGCTGCGCGTATTCGAGTCGGAACGCGTTTTGAAGCCGATGGCGGTGGTCGCCCGCGATCCCGAAGCGGACGCCCTAGCCCCCACCGCGCTGCCCGATGTGGTGGACGCGCGGAGAGTAAGCCCTGCCGCCGAACGCGCCTTGGGCGTGGCCGCGCGCAGCGCCGAGCCTGTCACGAGCAGCGCTTGGAGACGCTTGGCGATGCCAGGGGCGCTGGTTGCACTGGCTTTGGCCGCGCTGGCCGCAATCGTCGGCGCGCGCGCGCACGGGCAAGCTGTGCCCCCTCCGGACGGAATGATCGCGCTGCCGGGCGCCAGCTATGTGGCGGGCAGTTCGCCCGCCGACGCCGAGAGCGCTTATCGCGAGTGCCTCGACTATGCCGGAGTCCACGGCTGGTTGGGCCGCAAAGAGCTGCCTTGCAGTGTGCCGTTTGCGGCGTCGTGGTTCGCGCGCGAGCCACGGATCTTCGGCCCATCCGTCGCCATTCGTCCGTTCTTCATCGATCGTACCGAGGTCACGAACCGCGCCTTCGCGGCCTGGCTCAACGAGAGCAAGGACCGCTTCGTGTTGATCGACGAGGGCGAGGATCACACCCCGCGAGTCGCGTTCGACCATGGCGAGCCGTTCGTTTCGGTGCTGACCACCGCGCGCACGCCGGGCGTGAAGCTCGAGCTCCGCGCGGGTATGTACCAGAGTACTGAAGGCGACGCGGACCGACCTGTCGTCAAGGTGACGTGGGTGGGTGCGGAGGCGTACTGCAAAGCGCACGGCAAGCGCCTGCCGAGCGAAGTCGAGTGGGAATACGCGGCGCGCGGCAGCGCACACCGTCGAGCGCCTTGGGGCGAAGCGGCCCCCACCTGCGGGCGCGTGACCATCGGCTTGTTTGGCTGGCAAGAGTGCGCCAGCGCCGTTGCAGAACCGTCGCTCGCGGGCAGCTCGGAGCAGGATCGCACGCCAGAGGGCGTCAGCGATCTCGCTGGCAACGTCGCGGAGTGGACTGCCGACGCTTACCTGAGCGCGCCCGGGGAGGCGCCGTGCGCCGCGGCACCTGGCCACACCTGTCGCGTCGTGCGGGGCGCTGGCTTTGGCGATGTCGGGCTGATGGCTCGCTCGGCGTTTCGTGCACGCTTCGACGAAAACGGAAACGCAATGAACATCGGCTTTCGCTGCGCGAAGGATGCTCCATGACGCGTATTCTCTCTCCTCTCGTGTTGCTGCTCGGTGCTTGCGCTGGCGAGGCTCCGCCGCCCGTTGCGCCGAATTCGCCCGCGCCGAGCTCGGTCCCGGCACCGACGGCGACGCCGCTCGAGAGCTCACCTCCGACCGCGTTGGCTGGCCCGACCGCGGAGGCAGCCACGCCGGGGACGCGCGGCGTCACGCTCGCGCCGAGTTCGGGGGCGGCAGCGCTTCCCGGCGTGGCTCCGAGCTTCAGCACGTACTGCGCCGCGCGCGACGCGAGCGGTGCCGTACGCCCGGTCGTCAGCGGGGATACCTTACGCAGCGGCGATCATTTTTGGCTCGAGCTCACTGCGCACGAGCCGCTCTATGTGTATGCGGTCTATGTCGCCGCCGATGGCTCGGCAAGCGTGCTCTACCCGAGCAGCGGGGATCTGCTGCTCGCACCGGGCCGCGTGCAGCGGCTGCCCGAGACTCAAGATTTCGAACTCGACCGGCACACCGGGCTCGAACGCCTGATCGTCGTGGCCTCCCGTGACGTGCTCGGTCGATCCGCCAGCTCGCTCGCCGAGCTGGTGAATCGCGTGCGTACGACCCATCGCTGGTCCGGAAAGCCCCAGAGTGTGCCCGCCAAAACCGCGGCTCCGGTCGCGGCGCGAGCGACTCTGCCGAGTCCCGCGCCCGCTCCGCGGACCGCGCCCGCCACGCAGGTCTATACCGGTCCCACGACTCCGCTCGAGTCCGGCTACGCGGGGGTCGACACGCGCGGCATCGTGCTGAGTGGCTCGCCGCGCGGACACGTCGATGTCGTGCCCGACGCGGATGGTGTGATCGCGATTCCGTTGCTGATCGAGCACGCACCGTAATCGGCGCGCCGCCGCGTGCCCGTCAAGCTTCGACGCGCGAATTGCCTGTCATCGTAGCGCTCTCAGCGCTCGAGCCGCCTACGGCAAACGGGCCAAAGTACGCGGCGGCAAACCGGTCAGGCGAAGCGACCCCCAGCTCGGAGAGCTGCGCGTCCGCTTCGCTCTTCAGGCGCGCGCCGAGCGCGCCCGCCGTGAACTCGCCGCGCCGCTTGCGCGCGCACGCCGCCAGCGACAGCAGGTTGAGCTCGCGCAATGCGAGTTCACCGTGCTCGAGCAACGCGATGGCTTCCTCTCGCCGGCCATCGATGAAGGCGAGGTTCGCGGCGACGACGTCCGCAGTCCCTTGCCAGATTTTGAGGCCGAGCCCGCGCAGCCGGGTGACGGCCAGCTCGGCGTCCGCGCGGCCTTGGCCAGCGCGCGCGAGCGTGCGGAGCGCGCCCCAACCGCGATGCAGCCACAAATAGCCCTGCAAAAACGGGGTTTGCGAGGCCGGGGAACCGAGCACGGCGGCGCGCCCTTGCGCAGCGCGTCCGATCGCCTGCGGGAGCCCTTCGTAGCGATCGATCACGTCGAGATAGAGCGCGACCGCGATCTCGAATACGCCGGCCCCGCCCGGCCAATCTGCTTCTGCGCGGGCCAGCTCGGCGCGCGCCTTTTCCGGCTTGTCGCGTGCAACCCAGACCAGGCCGTGGGCCGCGCGCAACCAATTCGCGTAGAAGCGATCCTGTCGGGCATCCGCCTCGAGCAGCCAGCTCGAGCTGCGCGGAAAGATGCTCTGGTAGTCGCCCTTCTGCGAATACTGAATCAGAAGCGAGCGAATGCGCACGTCCGCGAGCTGACGCGCCGCTCCGGTGCACGATTCGAGCAGCACGCGTTCGGCCTTTTCGCAGTGCAGTTCTGCGGCCAAGAAATTGCCCTCGAAGTGAGCCAGCTCCGCTTCGGCGACCAGTAGCGATACGTTGGCTTCGGCGTTGCCGAACTCGGCGCTCAGGCTGCGGCACAGTTCGAACGCGGGGCGCACCAAAGGGTTGGGTAGGTGGCTCGCCGTGCCGGCCACGAACAGCGCGAGCGCGCGTTGCAGCCGCACTGGCTCGCCGGCATCGAGCGCTAGCGAAAGGCCGCGCAGCAGAAACCCGAGAAATCGCAGATCGACGTAGGTCAGGCTATGGGCGAGCGAGAGGCACAAATCGATGCGCTGGAGCGAGTCCGCGCTGCATTCGGGCGCTGTGCGCGGCGTGTACGTCAGCCCCCGGCCGAGCAGTGCGCCGAACAACCCGAAGGCCTCGGCGAGCGCGGCATCTGGGCTCGCCAGCGCCAGACCGTGGGCCTCGAGCGCGCTCGTCAATACGTCGAGGCCTTGTTTGACGTCACCGCTCTGCAGGAGCAGCTCGCCCGCGCGCTGCCGTAAGCTGGCGCGGCGTTCGGGAAGCCGCTCGCTCGCCGCGAGCAGCGCGTCCGCGGCGTCGTGGTTGCGCCCTGCTTCGGCGAGCACTCGGCTCAGCTCTTCGAGCAAGAAACTGCGCTCGGGCGCGTCTGGGTGCGCGTAGCGCAGCGCGGTCTCGAGCAATGTCGCGGCAGAATCAAAGGCGAGGCTGTCTCGCGCGTGCTGGGCGGCATGAACCGCGATCCGAACTGCACCCGGGAAATCACCGGCTGCTGCCAGGTGCTCGACCAACGCACGCTCGTCATCGGGTTCGAACCGCTGCAGCGCGGCGGCGAGCGCTGCGTGCCTTCGGGCACGGGTCTCGGCGTCGAGCGCCGCGGCCACGCCTTCCGCAACCAGCGCGTGATACGCCTCGATCTGGCCACCACCCGCGCGAATCAGGCGCTTTTCTACGAGTGCAGCCAGTACATTTCGCTCACTGCCGGCCGCGTGGAGCAGCGTGCGCGTCGCGAGCGGTCGTGGCGAGAGCGCCACGAGTTCGAGCACACGCTGGGCAGGCAGCTCGAGCAGTCGATATTCGGCGAGCAAGGCTTCGCTCGTCGTGACCGGACGCTCCAGATCGGCACGTCCGACGAACAGCGAGATCAGGTAAGGGTTGCCGCGCGTTTGCTCGAGCAACGCATGGGCGTCCGATTCGTGCGTGGGCAGTGGCACCGCCGCGATTTGCCTAGCCAATGTAACGGTATCCGCTGGCGGCAGTGGACCAAGGCTCAAATGACGGCATTCCGCCTGAAGCCCGAGGAAGGGATGCGCTGCTTGCTGCTCCCCCTCGGGCGAGCGGCGCGTGAGCACGACCAGCAAGCGCGGAGCGCGCGTGGCTCCGACAATGGCGCGCAGAACGCTGGCGCTGTCGGCGTCGAGCCATTGCGTGTCGTCGAGCGTAAGCAGGATGCCGCGCCGATCGGAGATGCGGTCGAGGAGCTCTCGCAGCGCATCGATCGCTTGACTCCTGAGCTCGCTCGGGTCGCTGTACGGCGCGCTCGCTTCGGAGCGCCGCCCAGGCCAGGGCACGCGTTGCAGCGCGGGTAAGAACCTCAACAGCGCGCGCACGTCCCGCGGCGTCACCGATTCGAGGAACGCAGGCTGCTCGTGCGCGAGCGCGGAGGCGAGCTGCTCGATGGCGGCGTCCAGCGCGGGCAGCGGCACCGATTCTGCGTGGTGACAGCGAGCCTCGAGCAGCAATGTCTCACGTCGTGCGCCGATCTGCCTTGCGAAATGCTCGACCAACGCGCTCTTGCCGATCCCGGCTTCGCCTTCGACCAAGACGACCAGTGGTCGGCGCGCCGAGGCTCGCCATGCGTCCTCGAGCTCCGCCAGTTCGCCTTCGCGCCCCACGAACGAGGCGCGTGCAGGTTCCGTCGAGGTGCGCTCGGAGCGGTGCTCGAGCGATTGGAGCCGCTCCAGCACCGAGAACATGTTGGGGCGCTGATCAGGGTCGGCGCGGACCAGCTCCAGACAAAGCTCGACCAGCGAGGGTGGGGCATCGCGGGCAGAAGTGAGCAGTGCGGCGGAGTCCGTCGCTACGGACAACGCCTCACGCGCGCGCTCGCGGCCCAGCAAGAGCTCGAACACGAGCACACCGAGCGCGTAGGCGTCCGCGGCGGGCCCGATCTTGCCGTCGAGCAATTCGGGCGCCATGTATGGCGGGGTCCCCGCGACCGCGCCGCGCTCGCCGTGCGCCAGAGCCAGACCAAGATCGACGATTACGGCACGCCCGCCGGGCTCGATCAGCACATTCGAGGGCTTGAGATCACGGTGAACGAGGCCACGCGCGTGTAACGCTCCCAGACCCGTCGCGAGATCGCCGAGCAAGCCGACCGCATCGAGCCGAGTAGCGTCCATATCCGAGAGCCGGTGACCGTGCACCAGGTGCATCGTGAAGAAGGCGGAGTCACCGTCCTCGAACAGCTGTTCGACTTGCACGAGATGGGGGCTGGTGATCCCGCGCAGCGCCTCGAACTCGCGTTTCAGCCGAGCGATCGCCTCGGGGCCCGAGCCGCGCAAGCGCTTCAGCGCTAAATCCCGCTCGAGTACGCGATCGTACACGGCGAAGACTTCTCCGTGCGCGCCTGCGCCGAGGCGACGCTCCACGCGAAAGCGCTCCGGGATCCCCGCGGTCGGCTCTGCCGCGAGCTGCCGAGTCGCGAGCGGCAGCTCCAGCGCTTCGAGCTCGTCGCGCAGCGCGCTGGCCGATGCAAAGCGGCGCGTCGGATCCTTGGCCAGTCCGCGACGGAAGAGGGCCGTCAAGCGCGCGTGCAAGCGAGCGTCGCGCACGCGCGGCAAGCTCGGCTCGTCGAAGCGAATCGCCTGCCTGAGCGCGGCTCGACTCTCGGCTACGAACGGCGGCCTACCGAACAGCAGATCGTGCAGCACGCAGACCAGCGCGTAGACGTCACTCGCGGCATCGGCTCGAGTCGCGTCGAAGAGCAGCTCTGGCGCGAGATAAGGCAAGGAGCCCAGAACTTCGCTCTCGCGCGTGAGGTCGTCCGCGCTCGTCTCTTGCTCGCGCGCCAAACCGAAGTCGAGCAGCTTGAGCCGCGGTCCCGTCGTGGCATCGCGCACCAAGACGTTTGCGGGCTTCACGTCGCGGTGCAACACGCCGGCTCCGTGGACGATCGAAAGCGCGCCGCATAGCTCGATGCCGAGCTCGATGGCCAGGGGCAGCGGCAATTCGCCTTGCTCGCGCAAGAAGCGGCCCAAGTCTCGCCCCGCGACTCGCTCCATCACCAAATACGGGACGCCCTCGGCCACCCCCGAATCGAGGATGCGCACCACCGAGCCGTGATCGATGGACGCCGCGAGCCGCGCCTCGCGCAGAAATCGTTTCGAAAGAGAGGGGTGAACCGCCTCCGAACGCAGCAGCTTCAAGGCCACGGGTTGTCCGGTCGTCAGATCGGTCGCTTCGAATACGATGCTGGCGGCGCCCCGCCCGAGCTCGCCGCCGAGCGCATATCGGCCAGCCAGGCAATCACCCGCGCGCGAAGGAGAACCGACCATTGACCGTCTCGAGTGCGGCCTTGGGCACAGCGCGTCAATAGGATGAAACCTAGTCTGGGCACGGTCATGCGTTTGCCACGCGGGGAACGGGGATGGTCCACGCCTCTGGAATTGGGGTAATCTACCGCCACCGCGTTGCTGCGGCGGGATTTGCTTGGATTCATCGACCATCACGGGTGGCAGCCAACCTGCCGACGACCCCGGCGTGACTTGCGTCGGCTTGCGGATTTTGTTTCACCCCGACCCAGAACGTGTCGGGGAGATTTCGCCGCTGTTCGACTTCGGTGAGCGGACTGAAGTGCTCGTCGGTCGAAATGCACCCGCGTTTCGGGATCGCGACGGTCAGGCGGTGGCGGCTCTTGCTAGTGCCCATGTCAGTCGCCAACCGATCCGCATCGCGCATCTGGGCGACGACACGATCTTGGATGCCGGCGCTGGTTCGCTGTTCGTAGGGCTAAGGCGTCTCGACGGCGAGCTCAAAATAACACGTGAAGAGTTGCTGCGCGGGCTCGCGCTGGGGCTCGGCGATCGGGTGGTGTTGTGGCTCGGACCGCTCGTGGAGGGCGCGCATCGAGATCACGAGCTCGTGGGCACGAGTGTCGCTTTGAGCCGCGTCCGAAAAGACATCGCGCAGGTCGCCGATCTCGACGTCAGCGTGCTCTTGCGCGGCGAGAGCGGGGTCGGCAAGGAGCTGGTTGCAGCAGCGTTGCATCGTCAGAGCAAGCGCGCGGCCGGTCCGTACGTTGCCATCAACATGGCTGCGATTCCGCCGAGCACGGCGGTGACCGAGCTATTTGGTCACTCGCGTGGGGCGTACACCGGCGCAAGCGGCCAGCGCTCGGGATACTTCGGACAGGCCGACGGCGGCACGCTCTTCCTAGACGAAATCGGCCAAACTCCCAACGATGTTCAACCCATGCTGCTGCGCGCGATCGAGTCCGGCGAAGCGCAGGGCCTCGGCACTCGAGCGCACGTCGACGTGCGCGTGGTGGCCGCGACCGATTCCAACTTGGAGCGCGCCATCGAGCTCGGTCGTTTTCACTTTCCGCTGCTTCGTCGCTTCGAATTCGTGATTTTCGTCCCGCCCCTGCGCGAGCGTAAAGAAGACATCGGACTACTCTTTTTGCATTTCGTCCGTAGTGAGCTGCGTCAAGTCGGCGAGAGTCATCGGCTCACCGCTCCGGACACCGATCGTCAGCCCTGGATCCCCGCGCGGCTCGGGCTCTGGTTGCTCGCTCATGATTGGCCCGGCAACGTGCGCGAGCTCCGGAATCTGGCGAAGCGCTACGTGATCACCAACCGTGGTCGCGACGAGCTCGTGGTCGATGAGTTCATGCGCACTGCGCTCGGTTGCGATCTGCCGGCGAGCCCGGCGGAAGTGAGCCCGTCCGACGCGCCGCGCGCTTCGCGCAACCTCGAAGCGTTCACCGACCAGCAAATCGCGGAAGTTTGGCGCGAGACCGGCTTCAGCCGTGACGAGACGGCGAAGCGCTTGGGAGTGGGTCCAACCTGGCTCAATAAGCGCCTGGATCAGTGTCAGGGGGTAAGGCTCGGCAAGCGCCTCTCGGCGGACGAGATCAGGAGCGCATACGAAAGCGCGGGCGGTGACTTGCATCGCGCAGCCCGCGCTCTCCAGGTTTCTCAGCGTGCGCTCGTACTACAGATCAAGAACTTGCAGCTCGAGCTGTAGCGCCGACGCTTCACTCGTCAGAGCGTGTGCCCGAGGTACAAGAAGCCGCCGACGGCTGCCAGGTGTCCGCCGTCGTAGATGGCGGTCGACTCTTTTTCATTCTTGAGATCTGCCTTGTTGAAGCCGTAGCGACCCTCGCCGGTGACGGTCAGATCCCAACTGGGCGAGAACGCAAATTCGAGCCCCAGCCGCGCGAGGGCGCCCGAGCTAGTTCCCGAGTAACTCACGTCTTTGCCGACCGACGAGTCGAAGCGGGTGAAGTTGGGGATGAGCGCAGAGTAGGCGATACCCCAAATGCTGCTCACGCCGCCGCCGAAGTAGCTGATGCCTTCGAAGCCCGCATCGATATCGAGCACGCCTTCATGGGTCGAGCCCACGAAATACCCGACGTTGACGCGCGCCCAAACTTCGTCCGACCAGGACAGGAAGCGCGTGAGGTCGTAGCCGACGGTGGCCTCACCGCCGATCGCGAATTTGCTCTCCAGATCGCCGCGCGAAAACAGGAACAGCACCCCGGGCCGTAGCCCGAACTGCACGCCGAGCAGCGGCAGTTCTTTCATTTGAGTGTTCAACGGCGGATTGCCAGACTTGAACTTGAGGGTCGAGGGTGAAGCCATGCCACCTTGACCGACCCGGGTCACCCGCGCGTAGCCCTCGGCGCCGCCAGTTGCCAGATAGTAGTCACCTCGGTGCACGCCTTCCGGCAGACCCACGGGAATTACGCGCTCCGCGCCGCGTGCGCCGAGTGGCGCAAAAATGGCCCATTTTTCCTTTTCGGCGAAGGCGATCGCCTTTCCGGCGTTGCTGGCCGCAGCCGCGATGGTGCAGCGCGCGACGGCGATCATCGCCTCCGCGCCTCCCGAAATTGCGCCATCATTCTCGCACGACGGGCCTGACAGCTCGGCGGGAGTGATGCCGAGTGTGAGAGTGGGCTCGACGGCCTGACAACGCCCCACGCTGCCCGCTTGCCCATCCTGCGGCGCACCCACGCTGCATTCCGCGGTCGGCCACGTGGAGAGATAGAGGTGCAGGGGCTGCTCTTCGCCGAAGCCCTTGGACATGTCCACGGCTGCGCTGCCGAGGCCCCCGCGGTCCGCATCGAATGTCTGCACATAGCGGAAGCCATCGCCCTCGCGTCGAAACAAGCGCGCTTTGCTGATCCAGCGCGCGCTCACGTCCCACGCCATGTACTTCACGGTCGTGCTGGTGCCGTTGACCACGACGGTCTTCTCCTTTTGCACCTTGTGCCAAGTCGCGGCCGCGCGTTCGACGCTCGGTACGAGCAGGAAATCGCTGCAGCCGAGCGAATAGTTTAGAAAGTCGTCATCGCCGGCCGCGGCCTGCGCATCGGCAAAACTAACGGTGGTGGCCGTCAACAGCGCCGTCGGAGCGGCTTTGCGACTGAAGGCCACGAAAAGCCGTGGCAACGGCAGGTAGCTCATCATCACCGAGCGAAACAATTCACCGGCGTGCACCGTTTGAAACACCTGGTGGCTGTCGATCTTGTTGCCGTTGTCGTCTACCTCCACCTCCGGTCCATCCGTACTGGCGCCGACGATCGGGTTCAGCACCACGATGCGTTGCCGCTGATACACCGCGCTCTTCGGATCGGGTCGATTTGCACAGAAGTCGAGCGGCGGATTCGGGCTCGGCAACCCCGGGCGATCGACGGTGCGTGCCGGGGGCGCAGGTGCCGCATCTGGCGCGCCGAGCTCCGGCGAAACGGACGTATCGCTCGGCGTCGGAGCCGAGGTCGAACCCTGGGCAAACGCGAGCGCAGGTGCGAAAAGCGCACTCAGCGAAAGGCCAAGCGATGCCAGCGATATTGCAAAAGCGCGAAGCGCGCGCGACCGCGACTCGGTCTCTCGATGATTCGCTGATTGGGAGTGGGTATTGCTTGAAAAGCAACGACAAAGCAAATTGATACGAAAGGCTCTTTGGTGCATGGGTCCTCGATGAGGGTCCCGAGCAACCGACATGCCACCTGCAGTCGCCCCGCGTATTTGCTCGTCGCGCCGCGAATACTCCCACTTTAGAGCCCAATTCGTGAGATCTAGCGCCGGGATAGCGAGCTCGCGTCCACGCCGCGAAGCGTTCGCGAACAGTTCGCGTCGGGCCGGAGGATGACTCGCAGCCAGTTCGCTTTCTATGTGTCGATTCGGTTAACGCTCGCGCACTCGAGTCCATTAATCCGCTGCGCGCGTCAGGTTCAATTCCGTCGACCGAAAAAGGCGAGTGATGTAGCGTCGTCACGGGGTAAACCATGGTTTCCGTGCATAAGATTGCTTATCTGTCGTTGCTCTTCGTGTTGCTCGCGGGCCCGCCACTCGTATCTTCAGCGGCGGCCCAACCGGCCGCAGCGGGCGCGAGCGCGGCAGGCGCATCGCCCGAGTTTCGCGCGGCTCTCGGCGCGGAAAGGGCGGCGATCTTGGAGGCCGCCAAGTTGTCGAGCGATCGCTCGCAGCCCAAGCGGAGCTCGGAAGCGCTCGCGGGCGTACGGGCGCGCGTGGCCGCCAAGCTCGAGCGCCCGCTGACACCCCAAGAGGAGGCCATGATTCAAGGCCTCTTCTCGATGGCCATCATGCAGACGTCGGTAGCATCCGCCGCGACGGCGATGGCCGGCAGCCCCGTCCAGGCGCTGCTTCAAGGCCCGCCGGCGGAAGTGGTGAAGGAGCTCGAGAAAGAGCGGGCTGCCATCGCAGCGGCTGGGAAGAAGGGCTTCAAAGAAGCGGAAGCGCCGACGCGTGAGATCGTTGCGCGCGTGGCCGCCCGCACCGGGCGCTCTGCGAATGATCCCGCGCTGTACGGCTGGGTCATGCAAGCAATCCAAGCCGTTCGTGTCATGGCCGCGTATGCGCCGGGCGGCGCCGCGTACAGCGCCATGCCCGAGGCACTGAAGCCGGGGGCCGACGGTTCCTTTGGGCGTGACCTGATCGACGTCATGAAGGCCGACGACCTGGCGGCAGCAGGAAAAATCGCTGAAGCCGTCGCGCTCCTGAGGCGGAATTTCGCTCAAGCAGACGCACTGATGGCCCCGCTCTTCATCGCGGGCACGGCTGCCGCTGGATCCATGATGTCGGGCGCGGTCGACCTCCAAGTCGACATGGCGCAACGCGTAGCGAGCCGCGCGCCGAACGATGCATCGGCCGTCGAAACGGCGTTCTCGGCGGCTGCGCTGCGCAAGGCCAAGGTCCTCGACACCGAGCGCCGGATCAGCGCCGGTCTCGCGAGCTCGAGCGATCCGGCGGCGCGCGATGCCTATCGAGCTTGGCGGGTGAGTCGCAGTGCGATTGCCCAGCTCGAGTTTCAGCACGCGTACGGGCTCACGCCTACGCCGCAGCAAGAGCAGCAACTCGCTCAGCTGCACGCGCTGGAGGGAGCCCTGCAGGGAAAATTGTCCGCCATGACCAAGGTCGCGCGCAGTGGTGACGCTTCCTTGACCATCGATAGCGTCATCCCGACGCTACGCAGAGCGCTTGCCCCCGGCGAGCAATTGTTGAGCTACGTGCGCTACGGTGCGCAGGGCGGTGGCGCGGGGCCCACCGCGCACTACGCGGCCTACGTCCTCGATTCGAAACAGCTTTCGTTCGTCGCTCTGGGCGCCGCTTCGGCTATCGACGACGCCGCGAACGCCTATGTCGACGCATTGAACCGGCTCGGCGACGACGCGGGATCTCTGAAGAAGAAGGCGGCTCTTGCGCGCTCGCTCCACGCCCTGTGCTTCGCGCCGGTCGAGGGCTTGCTGGCTGGTTCGTCGGGGGTTCGGGTCGCCGCGGATGGCGCTTTGCAGCTCGTGCCCTTCGCAGCGCTGCACGACGGAAAAGATTGGCTGCTGCCCCGCTACTCGTTCTCCTACCTGAATTCCGAGCGGGACACGCTCGGTTCACGTGTTCTGGGCGGTGCGCCGGCCCTGCCGCTCGTGGTCACGTGGTCGCCCCCCTTGGCCGACCCACCGGCGCCGGATCCTCGTTCCGGAAACCAGCTCAAACCCGAGGATTTTCGCTCGCTACCCGGAGTCGCGCGCGAAGCGCAGTTCATCTCGACGGTGCTGCCCAAAGCCTCCGTACTGAACAGCGCCAACGTGAGCGACTGGACGCTCGAGAACTTGCGTGCGCCGTCGATCCTGCACGTTGCCGCGCACGGTGTGTTCGTGGACGGCGCTCCGCAGTCTGGGACGGGGCGCGGCATCGCACTTGCGCCGATCGCCGGGGACAAGACCAAGGCAGCCAGTGTGGCGGCTCCCCGCTCAGGCAGCGCGCAGAGCATCGATCCACTCGTCCGCTCGGCGCTCGTGCTCGGTGCGAATGCAGCCCCCGCGACCGACGGTTTCTTGACCGCCTACGAAGTGGCGGCGATGAACATGTTCGGCACCGAGCTCACGGTGCTCTCAGCCTGTGAAACCGGCCGAGGCGGGCCAACCCGACTCAGCGGAGTGCGCGGCTTGCGTGCTGCGTTCTTTGCCGCGGGAACGCAGGCGCTGATCGTCAGCTTGTGGAGCGTGCGCACGGATCCCGACGTGAAAAAGGATCCGACCGTCAACTTGATGCAGGACCTGTACGCGAACCTCGCGAAGCGACAAGGCCGCCGAGAAGCGCTTCAAAATGCCATGTTGTCGGCCCGCGCACGGAACGCCGATCCATCGACGTGGGCGCCATTCATTCTGCTCGGTGCCACCGGGCCGCTGGCGACCTTCGGCGCGAGCCCCCCAGCACCCGCCGCGGTCGCAGATGAGTCTGCCGAGGCTCGCGTGGGTCGGATGGCGGCGTTTCGTCAGCTCGAAAATGGCAGGGCGAATGGCTCCGGCGAATGGCAGATGGGCAAGCGCACGGAGTCCTTGGTCGATTACGATGTGCAAGGTGGCCTCGGACCACAGCGCAACAATCTCAAGATCAACCTGGTCGGTCCGCACTCGCTGATTGCGTTTTTCGTTCAGGGGTATCGCAGCGGTCGAACGTTTCGTCTCGGCACTTCCACCGTACAGGCAGGCTTCATGGTCAAGCCCGCCAGCCTAAACATCGACGCGGCTAGCCTCGATCTCAACGGAACGCAGCTCAGCCCCATGAGAGAGGGGACGCTCACGCTGAGTGGCGGCGGAGGGACGCCGCTCGTCGGGACATTTGCCCTGCGCTTGGGTAAAGAGGAAATTGCGGGACGCTTTCAGGTTCCCGGCGACTTCTAAGACGGGCTACTGGTTGGGGCATTTGCCCACCATCCGGATCCCGTCTTTCATGGACTCGCACAGCTGCTGAGTGGATTTTTGCTTATCGTTTGCCGTGCTGGGCGACGCGGGCGCAACCGAAGTGATCTCCCGTCCCGGGATGGACAGCGGGACGGGCGCCGAGGGCGATGCCGCGTTGGCGCTCTCCGTGCCGCGAATGTTGCGCTGCGCGAGCAGTGCCAGCAAAAAGACGATGCCGGCAAACGCGAGCGCGACGAAGAGCAACGTGCGGGAGCTCGACGTGCCGCGTGCTGCTGCCGCGCCCGTTCGAGCCGCGGTGGGCGCAGCGCCGCTAGGCGATGGTTGCGCGGTCGCGCCGCCACTCAGTGCGCCAGCTTCCGGAGTCGCAGCCAATGCTTGCGCGAACTCGGACATCGAGGGATAGCGCGCTCCGGGTTGCTTCTCGAGCGCGCACGCGACGACCGTCTCGAGCTCCGCAGAGATGGCGAGCGCGCCGTAGAACGTGCGCATTGGTGGCACAGGGGTTTCTACGTGCTTGCTGAGGATGGCGAGCATCGTGTCGCCGGTGAATGGCACGCTGCCCGTGAGCATCTTGTACAAAATAATCCCGACCGCATAAATGTCGCTCCGCGAGTCGACTTGCTCGCCGTTGGCTTGTTCGGGCGACATGTACTCGGGGGTTCCGAATACCGATCCGGTGCGCGTCAGACGCTTTTCGCTCGCGCCCGCTGGCAAACCGGTGCTGCTTTTGGCGATCCCGAAGTCGACGACTTTGACGATCTCTTCTCCGTCGGGCGTTCGCTGTAGAAAGACGTTCGCCGGCTTCATGTCACGGTGCACGACGCCGCTCTTGTGAGCGGCAGCGAGCGCTCGACAAATGACCCCCGCGATCTGAACTGCACGCGCGGGTTCGAGCACGCGGTAGCGGGCAATCTCGGCATCGAGATCATTGCCCTCCAAAAACTCCATTTCGAGGAAGAACGCGCCGTCATCCAGCCGACCGAAATCGAACACCTCGACGACGTTTGGATGCTTGATGCTGGCCGCGCTGATCGCCTCGCGCTCGAAGCGCGCCATGACCGAGGGCTCGCTCGCGTACTCCGCGAGCAAGACCTTGAGCGCCACCTGTTTTCGGATCGCGAGCTTCTCGGCCAGGTAGACGGCTCCCATCCCGCCTGCCCCGAGTTGCTTGATGACGCGGTAGCGGCCTGCGACGATTCCGTCGAGTAATCGGTCAGCAGCACCGGTCATCGCCCGCTAACACTACGCGAGTTCCTCGCCCCCGAACGCAGGTCAATCACCGTTACGCCATTTTGGAGCCGATTTTAGGGCGAGGCCCCGGCTTCGTTCCAGCGCGCGTATTCGCCGCGCTGGGCGCGGTCGAGGACGGCCTGGATCAGATCCTCGTATTTCATGCCTCCCCACGGCGCCAGAAATGAGCCGGTCGAGGGGCGAAGGGCGGGGTTTGCATTCACCTCGATCACGCGGCAAACGTCGTCTTCAGACGAGAGGCGCAGATCGAGCCGGGCGTATCCGCTGAGCGACAGCGCGCGGAACGCACGGCGAGCCAGCTCGGCGATGCTCTGAGTCTGCTGCTTCGTCAGCCGTGCGTTCACCATCCGAACTCCCCAACGTTTGCGATACTCGGCATCATTCAGCACTGACGCGCTTGCGAAGCGCGGGGCCGCCGCGGGCCCAGGCTCGAACGTCATCTCGCGAATCGGAAAGACGCGCAGATCGCGCGCGGTTTCCAAGACCGCTACCGTCATTTCGCGGCCTTCGATGTACTGCTCGCACAGCGCCGGTTGTCGGGCCACGCGCTGAACGTAGCTCACGCGCCGCACGAGCGCCGCGCGCCCAGTCACCAGCGAGCCGTTAGAAATGCATTCCTTGCCTGCGCCGAAGCGCGGCTTCACGAACAGCGGGAAGGTCAGCCCTTTTGGCGGAGTATCCCCAGGATGAAGCGAGAAGAAATTCGGCACGGGGATGTCGTGCTGACGCAGGAGTTGTTTGCACAGCTGCTTGTCCGTAGTCAGAGCGAGGCCGAGCGGCCCGGAGCCCGTGTAAGGCAATCCCATCAGCTCTAGTAGGCCCACCAAGCGAGAGGTCGCGTTGCGATCTCCGCCGAGCTGGTCAGTGCTGTTGAAGACCACATCCGGTCGGGCCGCGCGAATGCGACCGAAGAGTGCCTCGACTCCAGGATCGAAGGGCAACACCTCGACCCGATGCCCCTTACTTCGAAGTGCGGTCGCGACGTAGCAATTGTCGTCCGCCGGCACGTGGCGCAACCGACGACACTCCGGGTCGTCGGCCTCGAACGCCCAGCGATCGACGAGTAACAGGACCCTCACGTCAGGCTCCGATCCTGGAAGCGCCGCACCTGATCCTGATCGACCTCGATACCGAGGCCCGGACCTACTGGCAGCGCTACTTGCCCGCCGTCGGGGCGACTGGCGGGATCGGAGGCGATGCGCCGCAAGGGATTCGGCGTTTGGTCGATCTCCACCAGTACGGGCCGCGGAGCCGCGGCCGCAACATGGAGCGCGGCCGCGGTCATGACCGGCGTACCCCAGGCATGCAATGCGCAGTTGGCGCCGGCACGCACGGCGGCTTGCAGAAGGGCGAGCGTGCGGGTCACACCGCCGGCGACCGCTACGTTCGGTTGAAGCCAGTGGACCGTGCGCTCTTTCAATACCCGTACCAGCTCGGCGTAGGACAGTGATTCTCCCAGGGCGATCGGGATCGACTCGAGCTTGCTGAGCGCTTCATAAGCGGCATGATCGCGTGTATCGAAAGGTTCTTCGAGCCACACGACGGAGGCGTCGCGCAACATGGCGCTTGCCGCTACGGCGTGGGTGAGATCATAGGCTCCGTTGGCGTCAGCCATCAGCTGCCGGGAGCCGATGGCCTCGCGCACGGCCGCGACCCGCAGGGCATCTCGTGCCAGCTCGACACGTCCGATTTTCATCTTGAAAGCGTCGAAGCCGGCCGCCAGATGGCCCGCCGCTTCTTCGGCCGGATTGGCCTTTTCAGAGTAATAGAGGCCCGAGGCGTAGACCGGGACGCGCGGGTGCGGGGAGTCACTCAAGAGCTTCGCGAGCGGCAGACCCAGGTGCCTCGCACGCGCATCACAGCACGCCATTTCTACGGCGCCCGCGGCGGCGCCCGCGGCTCGAGTCGTTGCCCCGCGTGCCTCCAGCGCCGACGCGAGTTGCTCGAGCTCGGCGCTCGAAACATCAGAGCGGTGCCCGCGCAAGAAATCGAGCTGATTCGGAGTGAGCAGCGCCGGGGCGTGCGCGTCCAGGGTCTCGCCCCAGCCTTGGGTTCCGTCGTCCAGCTTCACGCGCACGAGCGTGGTGCGTCGCGCGGTGGCAGTGCCCGTTGCCCAGTGGAAAGGCGCGCTCAGTGGCGCGACGAGCGGAATCACTTCTAGCTCTCGGATGCCTGGGTACTGAGTCACCCTTCCAGCGCGACTTGCTCGCCCTCCCGGAGGCCGGTAAAGAACGGCAAAGGCTGGCCGCGCGCCCCGCGAAACTCGTATAGGCCGGCCGGGAGCGCCAACGCGTGATGCTCGGGATGCACCAGCCGAACGGGCGCCAGCGCGCGAACATAGAACCGCTCATCAGCGGCGTGAAACTGGCAAGCGTCTTCCGGTTGGAGGGTGTGCCGGCGGCTCAAAATGGGCTCGAAAACCTGCGCGTAGTCCGAGACCGGGATTAGGCGCGACTCGCTGGGCAAAGCGCGAGCGGGGTAGATCCCCACGTCGCCCTGACGCTGCAGGTATCCTGGCTCGAGTAGCCAATCGAAGACCTCGTCGAGCTCGAGCAGGTGACCTGCGACTTCACGCGCGTTGCTCTGAACGGGGTCACTGTCCAAAAATAGCGCGCGAGTCGTGCCGTCGGCGAGGCTGAAGCGAAGCAGCATGACGACCTGCTCCGACTCCGGAACATCCCGCCGCTCCTCGGACAACTCAGTCACGTTCGCGATGTCTACGACGAACTCGTCGCCGCGCCGGAGTTTGGCCGTGGTCCCATGCCAATGAATGCTGATTCCGAAAAAATTCTCGTCATTGCCGATCTTCACTCGTCGTTCTCCCGCTCGGTTCGTGAAAAGAGCCGTACGATGTCGGTTGCGCTGATCAGGCCAACTACGTCGTCGCCATCCAGCACGATGAGACGCCAGGTTTCGTTGTTCGTCATGCGCGCGAGCACCGAGCCGATGGTTTCGTCGGCGCGAACCATGATGCTGGTTTGCACCGCCACCCTGTCGACCGGAACGTCCTCTGACGCGCCGACGCTCGCTCGTAGCGCGAAAAATACTGGCAAAAGGCCCAGAATGTCGGCTCGACGTAGCCCGGGCCCGGTGTGCCGCGTGACGACGAGCGAGCCGACGTTGGCGCGAACCATCTGCGTCAAAGCGCCGCTGAGCGGCGCTTCGGGCGCTATCGTGGCAAGATCCTTCGACATCAAATCGCGAACCCGAGTGCGGTTCGCGACGGCATCGAGCGAGCTCATCGTGAGCTCTGCCCAGCCGCGCTCGCCGAGCTGAGCACGACGTCGATGATGCGATGAATGTCGTCTTCGGCGAGCTCGGGAAAGCAAGGCAGGGAGAGCATGCGGGAGCCCAGCTCGCGCGCGACCGGGAGCGCGCGCGCCTCTTCATCGAGAAAGGAAAGGGGCGGTTGATCGACGATCAGCCGCGGGTAGTGCACCGCCGAGTCGATGTGAGCGGCGCTCAGTGCGGCTTTCACTGCTTCGCGCGCTGCCGTGCGAATCACGTACTGATGCATGGCGTTCCGCGCATTCGGGGCAGATTGAATGGGGCGCACTGAGGTGCCTGCAAATGCCCGGTCGTAGACCGCCGCGTGCTGGCGCCGTTGCTCGTTCCAGGCGTCCAAATGGCGCAACTTGAGACCAAGAACGGCGTCATCGATGCAGCGCAAACGCGAATTGAAGCCCGCGCAGCTGTGCTCGTTCTTCGATGCCCGGCCATGATCGCGCAGCAAAAGTGCCTGCCGCGCCAGGCCCTCGTCCGAGGTTACGATTGCGCCCGCGTCACCGAGCGCTCCGATATTTTTGCCCGGGTTGAAGCTGAAAGCGCCGATTCGACCGATCGGCACGGGGCGTTGGCCCAGCGCCGCACCGGCGGCATGTGCGCAGTCTTCGATCACGATCACGTCGCTCCTCCCGCAGCGAGCCAAACAGCTCTCGATTGCCCCGACGTCGACCACGTTGCCGAACAGGTGCACCGGTAGCACCGCCTTGGTGCGCGGTCCGACCACCGCTTCGAGGCGCGCGATGTCCATCAAGTGTGTCGCGGGGTCGACATCGACGAACACGGGGCGTGCGCCCACGACCAGTATGGCCTCCGTCGTGGCAAAGAACGAGTTGGGCACCGTCACCACCTCGTCTCCGGGGCCCACTTTGGCGGCCAGCAGCGCTAGGTGCAGCGCGGCGCTGCCGCTCCCAACGCCGACCACGAAGGGTCGCTGACAATAGGCGGCAAGCTGCGATTCGAAGGCGGAGGGCCACTTGTCCGGGAGGTAACGAGTGCTCAGCATCACCTCTTGGACGCAGCGTTCGAGGTCGGGAGATAGGCTCGCCTGCTGCTTGGCGAGATCGAGCATGGGTATCTTCTTCATGGCGATTGATCGGTAAAAGTCACCAGTTTTCCAGGGGGATGGAGTCCGAGTCGCAGATACGCTTCGGTAATCAACTCGAGATCCGCGGCGGCTTTCCGCGCGCAGGAAGGGTCGGGAGCCTGCAAGTGCGCGCGGAATTCCTGCAACACGCCCACGTACTCGTCGGCCTGCCAGGGCCCGTGCAACACGCCGTCGTGCCGCACGCAGCGCTGGTCGTGTAGCAATTCGAAGTGCTGCTCGGCGCGAGTCACCACGCGCGAAAGCCGTTGTTCGGGCGCGCCGCGCCAGCTCAGGCGTGTGCTGCCAAAGCCACTCTCGAAGGACCAATGCGCCGTGCACTCGTGCTCCACCTCACCTACGGTGTCCGCGACGACATCCACGAGCCGCAGGGGAGGGACGAGCTGGCCAATCCAATCGATCAGATTCGTGCCGACGTCGATCAGAACGCCGCCCCCGGACTCCGCGCGCTTGAAGTACCAAGCAGGCGCGTCTCGCCAATCCTCCAACCAAATTTGCTCGAAGTGCGCCACGGGGCTTCCGAGCTGCTGCGACAGATACTTGATTTCAGGGCGATGCCGCAGATGAAAGGCCGGAAATAGCGGCACTCCGAGGGCTTCCGCCCAGCCCGCCATCTGCGCGGCGTCGGCGGCGCTGGTCGCAAGGGGTTTTTCGCACAGCGTGGGCAGCCCTGCTTCCAAACAGGCTTTGACCAACTGACGATGTGTAGCGTTCGGCGTGAGCACGAGCACTGCGTCAATCGGCTGTGCCAAGAGTTCCTGCTCGGTCTCGCACACGCGGCTACCGAAGCGTGCGGCGCGGCCCCGGCGCACTGGGTCGAGATCGCAGACCGCGACAATCTCGATGCCGGGGAGCTGGGCGGCCGCGCGCGCGTAGCGCTCGAAGACCATGCCCGTGCCAAACGTGCCCAAACGCAGCATCTTCACTCCGCGGCGACCTGGCGCACTCGGAACCGCTCATAGTTCTCCAGGACTTGGGCCAGCGGAACGTAGCGGGCGTCCAACTCCAGAACGAGGTTCGCCTGTGGCGGCACCAGCCCGAGCCAGTAGTCCACGTCCACCGCGCCGACCACTGCCTCCGCGCCGGGACTGTGTGCGTGCTGGGCGGCAAACTGCAGCTCATCGCGAAATGCCGAATTTTCGGCGCCAACCGCCAAACGAGGAGCGCCTTGCGGCAACCACATCGGAACGTCCAAGGGTAAGTGCGTGTCGACGTCTTGCAGGGAACCGCGCGGCGCGGCATCCGCGAAATGGCGGTCGATGCAATAACGCCCGCCGAAATTTTGATGCACGTGCACACTGACGATCAAGTCGCGAGCTGCCGCTACACTCGCGCTCATCTCGACCCCCAGCGCTCGTTCTGCGAGTGTCAGGTGGCCCACATCCAGGCAGATCTTCACTTCGCCATCGAGGGCGAGCGCGATATCCAAGACGTCTTGGAAGACGACGCCGCCGTAGCCATGGCGCGGGTTCAAGTTCTCCAAGATGATCGCTTGCTCCGGGAAGTGCTTGCGCCACTCTGGGATCAACGCCTTGAGGTTGGTGATGGTGCGCTGCTTGGCCTCTTGGTACACCTCGGAGCGCACGTAGTCAGCGAACGACTCCTGGCCATCCCCGGCTTCACGCAGGCGCGCCATGCGTTCGGCGTCCCCGGAGGGCAGCGGGCCAGTACTGCAGTAAAAGGCGTGGGCCAGCACGTATTGAGCCGCCACTTTTCGGGCAATGAGCCCAGACTCCAGCAAGCTCGCGCGCGTGAATTCCCATGCTTCCCCGGCGCCACCCGGGTCCAGCCCGCGGCCGGAATTCGGGCAGGGCGTGTGCAAGCTGAGGATGCGTGTGCCAGCGGCTTCGAGTGCCGCGAGCACGTTCCCGAGCTGTTCGGGTCGGTGACTCGAAAGCTCGACCGCGTCGAGCTGCGCCGCAAGGATGCGATCTTCGTGGCCGATGAAGCAACCCGTGCTCAGCGCGGTCGTCATGCGGCGCCCCCAAATTGGCTCGTGTGCCACTGTCGCAACTGCTCGTCGTTGCGAGTGAGCGCTCGGTGCATCGCCTCCAGCACGCGCACCGTGCGCGCCCCGTCTACCGCATCCACCACCTCGACTGCCCTGTCCCCCGCCAGCCACTGGGCGACGCGCGCGAAATAGCCGGCATGATCGCCTTCGGCCGGCGTCGGTGTGCGGGCGGCCAAAGCGCGCAGCGGTTCCGGAATCTCCCCCTCGAATGCGTCGAGTTGGCGTCCCGCAATGCGCACCGGTCCGGCTTGAGTCAGGAGCGTCAGCGAGGTCATGTTGTGGCCCTTGGGCGCAGCCACCGTGAGCTCGAAGTGGGCGCGCAAGCCGGAAGCAAAGCTCATCACCCCGTGCGCGCTATCCTCGCAATCGATGGCGTGGCGCACGGTGCCGATCGCGCCCGACACCGCTGTCGGCTCGCCAAAGAGATACACCAAAATGTCGAGGAAATGGCTGGCTTGGTTGACGATCACCCCGCCCCCTTCACGCAGCCGACGCCAAGGCCGCGCCGTGAAATATTCAGGCCCGCGATTCCACGCGAGCGACAAATGGGCGGATTCGATACTACCCAAAAGGCCCTCTGCCAAGGCGCTGCGCAGCGCTTGGATCGTATGGGTGTAACGGCGTTGTCGCACGACGAACAGCTGCCGCGCGCTGGTGCGGCACGCCTGTACGAGTCCGTCTGCTTCGTCGCGGGAGAGCGCCATCGGGTGTTCGACCAGCACGTGCTTGCCAGCGGCTAGACAGCGCCGAACGATGCTCGCGTGGGTCTGGTTCGGTGTGCAGATCGAGACCAGCGACAGCGGCAACTCGAGCAGCGCTTCCAGTGATTCCGCGGGTTCGATGCCAAACTTCGTGCCGACCAAGCGGGCCTGAGCCGCGTCGATATCCGTGACGGCGGCGAAGCTGAGCCAGGGCTCGCGCGGCGCTCGGGCCGCTTCCAGGTGCTTCTGCGCAATGTCGCCACAGCCGACCAGGCCCGAATCGATGGGCAATTTCATGTTCCGGAACTCCAAGCAGCGAGCGCGCTGTCCAAGCGATCGAGCGCATCGTGAAGCTCGGCCTCGCGCAGGCAGAGCGGGGGACACAGCAGGAGCATGTCTTTCGTGGTCGGCGCCGATACGCCGTGTTTCCACGCGATCGGGCCCAAACCCTGCGTCGAGCGATTGAAGACGAGGCCCTGCATCAGGCCGCGTCCGCGCAGCTCCGTCACCGCGGGGTGTCGCGCCGCGAGGGCCTCGAGGCGCGCGTGGAGCACGGGGCCGAGCCGGGCGGCATTTTCGACCAGCCGTTCTTCCTCCAGCACTTGCAGGGTCGCGACGGCCGCAGCGCACGATACGGGATGAGCGAAGCACGTGAGCCCGCAACACAAGAGCTCATCGTCGAAATAATCGGCAATGGCTTGCGAGACGATCGCGCCGGCCATCGGCGCATAACCGGAGGTGATTCCCTTGCCCACGACGATGATATCCGGCTTCACGTCCCAGTGCTGGTGTGCCCACCAGCGCCCGGAGCGACCGCACCCGGAAAGGATTTCGTCGTCGATGAGCACGATGCCATGACGATCGCAGAGCGCGCGCACGCCAGGCCAGAAGTCGCGCGGCGGCGTCTGCATGCCTCCGACGCCCGTGAGCCCCTCGAGCATGATCGCGGCGATCGTCTCCGGGCCCTCGCGCTGAACCAGCGACTGTAGGCTTTCCAGCCAATCCGAAGGGCGATCGGCGGTTCCTTCGCGCGCGGGCCAGCTATCCTCGATGTAGTACGGAGCACCTAGCGATGCCTTGAATGGCTCGCGTCGCGGGTCTCCCGACACGCCGAGGACGGCCAAGGTTGCGCCGTGATACGAAGTCAGTCGCGTGACGATCTTCTCGCGCTTGGTAAACAGCCGCGAGATCTTGATCGCGTTCTCGACCGCCTCGCTGCCGCCGGTGGTCAAGAACGCTTTGGCCAGGCCGGTGTGCCGGTGCAACAGCTCGCCCACCTCCGCGCGCACCGGCAAGAGTGCATGGGGATGCGCTGCGGGTGTTTCGCGAATTTGCGCGATCATCCGCTCTTGAATCCGGGCGTGTCCGTGGCCCGCGACCAGATTGTAGATCTGGCTGCCGAAGTCCCAAAGCCAGTCACGCCCGTCCACTTGAAAGCGAGCGCCTTGGCCAGCGGAGAGGGCATATCCCCGAGTGTCGTGTTGTACGCTCCACGTGAAGAACAGCCGCTCGCGTTGAAGCGATTGCCAATCGTCACCCCTATCGTTCGAAGTCACGACCCTGGACCCTAGTCCAAGATTGCAGACTCGATATCCTGGCGAGATCCGCCAGCGACGTCGTGCTTGAAATGCCAGCTTCACGCGCCAGCGTGCAACAGCTGCTTCGGCAAAATGACTATCCAGCGTCGCCCGGCACGCAACAGCTGCTTACTCGACGAACTGTTCGACGACGCAGCGCGCGCCCACACATTCGGCAACGAATCCATCCGCAGGGTGAGGCACACAAGGCGGGCAGGCCGCCTCTCCGCCACAAAGGGCCGGCGCTAGCGCGACGTTCGCATTGTACGCAATCGGATCTCCGATGGGGTTGCAGGGTTCGCAACAAGCCGCGGAGTTTCGCAGGCGGCAGTCGCTGCTACTCACACATTCGGTGATCGCGGTCTGGCGAATATCGACGACCGTGCAGCGGTGCGCGACACAGCCCGGAATCAAGTAACGGCGGGTGCTCTCGTTCGGCGCAATCGGCGGGCAGGCTCCGCACAGCTCGTTGCAGGTCATCGAAGGCGCTGCGCGGTTGACCGCGATCACCTCGCTCGCCGCGACGGGTTCACAACTCGCGCAACAGTTCGGGCTACGCAGCTCGCAGTCGAGCGGCTTCGTGCACGACGTGTCCGGAGGTTCGACGGCGTTGCAGACGAACTTGCATACCTCGTACGTATCGAATTGGTTCTCGTTGCCCCCACAACCGCCGTACATGCGAAGTTCACACTGCCCGCTGACGGGGTTATGCCAATACTTGGGAAAAGCAGCGGCGCAATTACCGCCCTCCCAGGGCAGATCGCAAATGTCACCCGTAGCCGCGGCTCCGCTGCTGCCTGCAATGCCCAGCGCCGTGCCTCCGCTACCGGTCGCACCGCTCATGCCGCCTCCCTTCCCACCAACGCTGAGGGGGGCCCCGCCGCTACCGGTCGAGCCGCCATTCATCGCGCCCGCCGTGGGGTTCGGCTCGGTTTTGGCGGCCCCGCCGCAACCGACCAGCGACAGGGCGACGGCGATACCAAGTCGGGTGAAGCGGGATGGCGGAACTCGAGACACTCTGGGTATTCAGCCTACCATCCTGCGGAGTACTCGGCGACAGCGCTTGATCGCGCTGCTTTCTCTTCGTGCCGCAACCCGCCGCCGAAGGCTGAGCGGTGCGCGGCGTATTGCGTGACCATCAACAACAACCTATCCCTTCTGGTCTCGTTGATGGTCACGCGAGAACGGCGAATGGCGTCGTAGCCTTCGGCGTCGCGTTTCGGCGGGGCGGGAGAGCGTGGCCCGAGGTTGGCAGGCGCGGGATGGAATGACTTCGCCAGAACGCGTGCGTCAATCGTGAGTGATGGTGAAGGTGTCGACCGTTGCGCCCGAGATGTTCTTGAAGTAGCCGGTCGCCTTCTTCGGGTTACCCCCCACGTTGAAGGTGATGAACTGCGCGCCGTAGTTTGCACCTTGATCGCTGGTGTAGATCGCGGCCCAAATCGGGCAGCTGGCATCGCTGGTGTTGAGTGAAGGGAAGGGCACGGTGGTGGACGAAGGCGTGCAGCGCACCTGATTGCGGATGCCCGTGCCTCCGAGACCGACCACGTTCACGAACGTTCTGCCGGCGCCAACGCACAGACTGCTCCCGCCCGAGCAGGTGGTGTCGATGATCTGGGTTTGGGTGTTGGTCAGGGTCTTGGTGCGGTGATAGGTGTGCTCGTGGCCCGACATGATGATCGCGCCCTGTTGGCGGCATGCCTCGTAAACGGGCCAGCCCATCTCGTCACCTTTGCCGCCCACCTGCATTTTGGCCATGTTTTGGTGCCAGCTGCACACCCGCCACAGGCAATTGTCGCTAGCGAATAGGTTGTTCACGCTGGTCGCGGTGTCACCGAGTTTAATCGTGCCGATCGACAGACCGCGAAACACGGTCTTGTATGCCGCGTCATGCGGACCCGCGGTGCGCGTGGCGCCTCCCAGGTGATTGGCGGCTTTGGTCAGGAAGCCCGACCACGACGAGTCGTCGTGGTTGCCGCGGGGCCAAGAAGATCGGATAGCTCTGGCCGACGATGCCTTCGGTTCTCGACCACCAACCGGCCGGATCGGCGTCGTAGGTCATGTCGCCTTCGACGACCACGGCCTGAGCACCTTCGGCTTGGATGAGCGAGAGCACGGAGCCCCAGTTCGTGCCGTCAGCGGTGTCGCCAACGAAAGCGATTTTGAGGTTGGCATCGGTCGCAATCGTGGCGCCCGCGTTGCCGGAACCGGCGGAGGGTGCACCGGCCGCGGGCGCGCCCGCGGTGCCTGCGCCCGCGCCACCACCGGCGCCCGCGCCCGCTGCGCCTCCGCCCGAGACAATTACGACTTGCGGCTTGTTGGAGGATGCCTCTTTCGAGCTGAAGTCGATGCCGTCAGTGATGTTGTTCGGCACGATCGCCAGCGACAATGTCGTGTTCGGCGCGGCGAGGCTGGTCACGTCGATTTCGAGCCAAGTTCCGGAGCTGGCGCTCTGGAAGGTTGAGATCACGGCGCCCTGCGCGGGCTTGTTGCTCCAAGTGAGGCCGGTTTCGGCCCACGTCGTCGCTGCCACTTGGCGGACTTCGTAGAATTTGGTGCTGCTGCCGCTGGTCGTGTTGGTGACGCGGAGTCGCAGCTTGACGCTCGAGATGCCGCTCACGTTCGGGATCGTGAAGCGAACGTAGGTTTGCAGCACCGCGCCGCCGTCGTCGCCATCGGCGAGCAAGGTCGTGGCGCTGCCGTAGTTGGTCGAAGCCGAGGTCGAGCGAACATAGGCATCGGCGTCGACGCCGATGGTGGTGGTGAGCGCCGAGCCCACCTCGCTCACGCTTTCCTCGTCGATCCTCGAAGCACAAGCGGCCACCGGTACTGTGGCGGCTAGCACCCACGGCAACAGCTTCTTGGTCAGAAACGCAAACGGCTCCGTGCGGCGTGGCATCGCATTGTCTCCCATTCGACGGCGCCAGACGAGGCGCGCTGATTGTCCAAGCTGACTAGCACTCTGATCGCCTGACTCGATGTAACGCTTTCGATACCTTCTGGCGACTTCGTGCGTCGCACGCGGCGGGCGTGTGACGAAGTCTTCTCAATCAGGCGCGCTGGCGAGCTGACTCAGCAGTCGTTGCGCCAACGCTCGCACGCCGAGATCGGAGTCGGCGCGGGCGATTTGCTTCAAAGCTGGCGGTAACCGTCGGTCGTTCGAGCCAGCGAGCGAGTGCAGCGCGGCCAGCCGCACGTAAGCCGAGGGGTCGGTCAGCGCGCCGAGTAGCGCGTCGACTGCGCTGGCATCGCCGCGCAACTGCCCGAGATTGCGCGCCGCCTCCATACGCAGTGATTCTTCGGGTTCGCTGTGCACGATTTGGGCGAGCGTGAGCGTCGCTCGCGTGTCGCCCGTTGCCGCGAGCGCGGTCATCGCCTTCATGCGCGGTGTGAACGTGACTTCGTCGGGAAGCTCCGTGGAGTCGTCGCCTCGCTGACGCGGCCCCGCGATGAACGGACGGTTCGGTACTTCCGGATCCGTGGTCGCGATTTGGTCGAGCGTGTCGAGCGCACGATCGGTGCGCCGATCGGCCAATGCATCCATCGCCAGCGCGCGGCTCGAGCCCTGCTCAGCGTTACGTGCTTGGTCGACGAAATACTCCTCCGCGACGCTCCCCGGGATTTTGCGCAAGAAATCGACTAGCAAACGCTGACGCTCGGGGTCAGGCTCGGCCTTCAATCGCGCGAGCAGCGGTGCCGCGGCGAGCTCGCCGAGCGCCAAGAGCTCGCGTTCGACGGTCGCGAGCTCGTCCGAATCGTTACCCAGCGCGTGGCCGAGCCGCTCGACCAAATGGTGCGCAGTCGCTTCGGGCGCTTGCGGACTCACTACGGCGCCTCGCGATTGGGGGCCAATCGGTTTCGCCTCGGCCGGTCGCGCCGTGTATCGAGCCAAGGGCGGCTCCCCATTCGCCGATGAACCGCCCCAAAGCAGCGTCGCGGCGGTCATCAGGGCCAGCGAGCAGCCCGCGAAAGCGCCGAGGCCAACGTACGCCGCTTTCACTGGGCTCCAACCACCAGCTCGTAATGGCCTGAACCCAGCTTCACGATGTCGCCCTCGGCGCGCGCCGTGATCGGTATCGTGCCGCTGTTCCCTCCGATGGGATCAGTGACATGCACGTCTCCCGGATATGGCATCCAAACCGTGGCGCTGCTACCCACCGGAATGTCGACTTCGAGCCGAAAAGTGCGTCCATCCCGCACCCAGCGGACTTCGATGGGACCATACAGCGATCTGAACGACGCGCGCGCGTTCATCAGCTTTCCGGGCCTTGGTCGCACCAAAACGTGGCGACCCGCCGGAGCATCGGGATCGAGCGCGATGCCGCCGATCGCGTCGTACATCCATTCGCCCAGCGCACCGAGTTGCAACCCGCGGGGCTTCGAACTCGCGTCCGCGAACTCCTGCAACAGCGCGTAGGCGAGATCATCTCGGCCCACGCGCGACAGCGCGGGCAGCAACAGCGCCGTCCCGAGCACACCGGTGGTCGGGTGGCGCTGGGTTCGTTCGAGCGCTGCCGCCAAATGCTCCCCGGCGCGCCCTTGTGCCTCGCCTTCGAGCATGCCGCGCGCGATTGCTACGGCATAGGCGGTCTGGGTATCGCTCACGAGCTTGCCGTTCGGCAGGACGAACTGGGCGTTGAATGCAGCTCGAGTTGCCTTGGCCAGCACCTGGAAGCGCTCACTTTCCGCGGCCAATGTCGTCCCTCCTGAGCGCAGCATATGCGCCAAAGCATCCGCCGAGTACGCGAGCTCGGCCGTAGCCACTAGCGACGGATCGGTGCGCGCGCCCGATTCGAGAGGATCGCTTGGACTATCGCCCAGGTTCTTGCGCCAAACGAAGTCGGGATTCTCCGCCACGATCGCGTCTAGCCAACGACCCATAGACGTGATGTGCGAATCGAGGCCCGCGCGGTCGTCATAGCAGCGATACAGCGCCCAGGGCACCAGCACCCCCGCCGAGGCCGCGGCGCCGCCATCGCGCGGCATGCGATCCGGTGCCGCCTTTGGGTATTTCGCGTTCGGCAATTGCGCGTCACGAATGTCGTCCAGCCACTTGCGGTAAAAGCGCTGCACGTCTCGATTCAGGCACGAGGTGAGGGCGAACACCTGAGCGCCGAGCAGCGAACCCGGCTCGGAGTCGTACGCCGCGCCCAAGCTCGGCACACCGACGAAGGCGCGCTCCTGCTCCGCCTGGATGCTGGCGAAGAAGCGATTGAGCGTCTCATCCGAGGTCTGCAGCGCACCCGTGCTCGGCATGTCCGAGCGCACGGAGCGTCCGACGATGGTCGCGAGTGCCGGCCGAGCTTGCAGGCCGCGCACTTCCACATAGCGAAAGCGGCGCAGCGAAAAGCGTGGCTCCCAAGCTTCACTGCCCGAGCCCGCCGCGATGTAGCGATCAGTGGCGCGAGTCGCGTCGCTCGCGAGCGTGCCATCTGCATGCAGTTGCTCGGCATAACGCAAGCTGACGTTCGTGCCGGCCGGCGCTTCGAGCGTCAGACGAGGCCAACCAACGATCACCCGTCCCAGATCGAACACATAGTTGCCGGGGCTGGGCTCTTGCACGGTCAGAGACGGCTGTTCTTCGGCGATGCGGGTCGGCGTGCCCGGATCTGGGTACACATTGCGCTCGGTGTCCTCGTCGTACTCCACCGCGGGCAGCCAGCCGTGCTCGTCGAAACCGGGCGTGTCCCAGCCTGGCAGCACGCGTCGCGCATCGTAGGTCTCGCCTTCGAAGAGCTGCGCAGATTGCAGCGGACCGGCCGCGTACTTCCAAGTGTCGTCGCTCTCCAATGTTTGCCGTGTGCCGTCGGCGAGCGTCACTTCCAGAACCGCGCGCAAGCGGGGCGGCTCCGCGCCGCAGCGCCCCGGTTTGCCGCGAAAGCGCGCCGTGCACCAGCCGCCCGCCAGCACGCCGCCCAACACGTTTTCTCCTACGCGCAGCAGCGACGTCACGTCGCGCGTCTGCATGAGTACGCGCTTTTCGTAGTCCGTGAAGCCCGGCGCCAGCACGTCGTCGCTCACGCGCTTGCCGTTGATGCTGAGCTCGTACAGGCCGAACGCAGTTGCGTATAACCGAGCCCCCTGAAAACCCTCGGGCAGCGTGAACGCTTTGCGAAAGTAGCTGACCGAGCGCTCTCGTTCGGTTTCGTTCTCGCCGGGCTTGCGGGCGCGGCCAATCCAATCGCCCTCGACCTCTTCGTCCCACGGTCCAACCTCCCAATGGGCGGGGGCGGCGTATGGCGACGGGCGATCCTGTTCGTCCCAAACCCGAACCGTCCACACCCCGTGCTGACGCGCCAAAAGGCTGGGACCCGTGTAAGAGACGTTGATGCTGTCCGAGCTCTGCACCTTGCCCGAATCCCAAAGATCGGGTTTGCCGGATGCAAGCCTTGAAGCATCGCTGGCCACCAGCACCTGATAGGCGCTCTGAGTCTGGCCCCGGTCGGTCGACGAAAGGCGCCACTCGAGGCGCGGCTCGAGCCGCAAAATCCCAATCGGATGCTCGCTGGCATCCCAGCGAAGTCGACCGACACTCAGCGCCGAACTGCGGCTTTCCGTAGGCCCCGCCGCCACTCGACGAGCCACGGATTCCGAGTCGACGGGCGCTGCCCGACCGCAGCCGATGGCGGCCAACGCGAGCGTCGACACGAGCCGAAAGCGAATATCCCACATCCGCGCGACGCTACCTCGCTTGCTCGGCTCAAAGGCACGTGCCGCAGAACTGTTACGTAGAGTTCACGCTGGCCGCTCAGTACGGGCGCGGCGCCGCGACGCAAGGCAGCTTTTGAGTGATGCGCTCCGCGTCTTTTACGAACGTAATCGGCACTTGAATCACGGCGCTCCCGCCTTCGGGGGGCCGGAACTGCGCCGCCTTTGCGACCGTGCGGACACACTCGCCTGTCGTTTGCAAGTTGCCGGAGACCTCGATCGCCGCATTGGAGACCGTGCCTGTAGCGTCCACGCGCAGAGTGAGTTTGATGGTCCCCGCCGCATCGCTGCGTGCACTCAGCTCCTGCCGGTAGCAATCGCGGAACGGTTGCCGCATTCCTTCGACCACGTGCGCGGCGTCGCCAACGGTGGGCGAGGCGACTTCGGCGCCCGAAGGTAAGAGCGGTACGGTTCCTCCTGCGATCGGCGCAAGCGTTGGAAAGGCGGGGGTGACCGCGCGCTTCTTGCCGAACGCCTGCAGCAGCGGCAGCACGGTTTGCACTGGTAAATCGCCCTCGGGCATCAAATGAACCGCGCCATCTTCTCCCAGCAACGACTCTACGCAGCGCTGTAGTTCGCTCAGGGTTAGACCTGCCGAGGGCGTGCCCGTGGGTTGCGGTGATAATGCCCGGCATTCTCGGCCGAATTCTATTTGCTCGCGGTTCATCAACCAGAGGCCATTCTTGCGTAAAACGATCTGAAAATCGGCGCTGCCGTGAATACGCAGCCGCACACCGCGCCAACCTGGATGTCCGTCGACATCCGGCGCGGCGCGCGTAGCGATGAACAGCTGTTTGTAGCCGAGCTCCGAGAGCGTGTAGAGCACCTCGATCAACACCCGGTACTGCATCTCGCGATCGACGTGGATGATGGCGAGCGGCTGCACATGTCCGTCGGCCTGGCACGTGCGAGCGGCGATTGCGCGTGCCAGCGGCAGGATGTAACCGCCGAGTTCGCTGTCCTTGTTCTCTGCCCCGACGCCGCTTCGGGTCCGCTGCTCCAGCGCCGGCAGATGCAGCACGCTGCGCGCGGGCACGCCGGCCAGTATCTCGGCCTTGGTGATGAAAACCGGATAGGCAGCGCTTGGCACCCATTCGTCTGCTTCGCTCGTGGGCCGCTGCAGCTCGGGCAGTAGCAGAGGGGACCCTGGTGCCGATGGCTGAGCGGGGCCTGGCGCAGGCGGCGGACTGCTCAGTGCTCGAGGCGGAGCCGCGCAAGCCGTGGTCATCACACCAATTGCGAAACACGACCGCAGTGACAGATTCACACCCCGCAGGTTAACTGCCAGCAGCGCATCTCGCAACGCTCGAAGCTGAGCCGCCTCGAGCGCTGAGTGCGCAGCTAGCGTTGGTACGGCAGCTCGACTTTGTACTTCTCGCGCCCTTGCAGATCGTGAATGCGCACCACGAGGACCTCGCGCGCTCCGTCGATCTCGACGCTACCGAAGCTTTGTAGGCCGTCCCACGGTGCTTGCCCGCCGTGACCTGCGGGCGGCGCCCACTGGAAGCGGAACTCCGGTCCGAAGGTGGGATCGAGCGGCTTGGGCTCACCATTGGCGGCATGCAGCGGCCCCGCGATGAACTCCCAAAACGCGTTGAACGGCACGCTGCCGGCTCCAAGTGTGGCGCGATCCGGGTCGAAATGATGGGCGGCTGCGTAGTGTACGTCGGCGGTTAGCCAAGCGACATTCTTCACGCCGCGCGTGGCGAGCCCGGCCAGCACTGCGGCGAGTTCCAGCTCTCGACCGAGCGGTGGCCCATCGCCGTTGGCATAGCCTTCTTGGCGCTCGCCGTTGGGCCCGTCGGGGATGACCAAGCCGAGCGGCTGATCGCAGGCTACGATTTTCCACTTTGCCCGTGAGCGTGCGAGCGTATCGACGAGCCAGCGCGCTTGCGCTTCACCCATCAGGCTGCGCGCCGCCCCGCGATTGTCGTCGTTGGGCGTGCGGAAGGAGCGCAAATCTACGACCACTACATCGAGCAACAGGCCGTAGGAAATGACGCGCTGGACCAGCGCCGCCCCGCGCGCGCCTTCGCTGCGACCGATGGGAGTCCACTCGAAGGCAGCCTGGCGACCATACGCCGCCAGCTGTGAAGCGTTTCTTTGCTGGTAGCGCGGGTCGTCCAACTGCTGCCCGGGCCACCAGTTGTTGTGCGTCTCGTGATCGTCCCACTGCGCTAGAATTGGCACTTCTGCGGCCAGCGCGCGCACGTGCACGTCTTCCAGGTTGTACGCGAAGCGCGCGCGGAAATCGTCCAGCTCTTGCGCAACGCGGGCGACGCGCGGGTTGCTCAGGTTTTTCCAGACCCTGCCATCGGCCAGCGTGAGCTCGGGCAAGATCGGGCCATCGGCGTAGATCATGTCCCCGCTGTGCAGAAAAAAGTCCGGCTCGATGGCGCGTAGACCGGCGTAGCATTGCAAGCCGCCCCAGCTCGGATTGATGCCAAAGCCCTGGCCGCACGTGTCGCCCGACCAGGCGAAGTGAACGCGATCGGTTCGCGGGGTGCGAAAGCGACCCACGACCCAAGCGCCCGTGCCGCGCGCTGCTTCGCGCGTGAAGCGGACGCGATAGTGGATTGTCTGCCCCGCTGGCAAATCAGTGAGCGCGAGCGTGCCCGTGTAATCACTCGCCGGTCCGACGCGCGGCCCGACAACGCGCCGTGCGAGGGCGAAATCGGAAGTCGTCGCCCACTCCACCTGCATGGCGGCAGACTCACTACAGCGCGCCCAAACCAGCGCGCGCCCGGGCTGCACATCTCCGGCCTGAACGCCGTGCGTGATCTCGGGCAGCGCGGTGCGGATCAACGGGCTGCGCACGCAAGCCACCGCACCACCTGCAGCCACACCTGCCACGAAGCGCCGGCGGGTGATTGGGGAAGACACGCGCCCAGCCTATCATCCTAACGCCACTTTGGACTCCGCGACGCTACTCCGGGCAGGCTGGTGCTCCTGGCGCGTGCAGATTTCGAATGAAATTGGAGACCAGCTCGACGCCCACGTGGTCGACGAACTTACTGGCGATGGGAGGCATTTGCTCCTCTTCGCGGGTCGCCATGCGCATCAAGGCCGAGCTGATCGCGGGGTTACACGGCTCGATGCGGTTGTACTGTCGATAAGCCGGGTTGGCCGTTCCGACCCATACGAGGGTGGTGTAGGTCGTCGTCTGCTCGACGGTCCGATCTTGCACCGAGAGCCGCATGCGGGGTGCAGGATCTCCGGGCCAGCTGCCGCCGTGCGTTCGGTAATAGGAGTTGTGACAGTGCCCGCAGTTGCCGTGGAGGTAGCCGAGTGCGGCACTCGCGGTTTCGTCGCCCGGGGGCAGGTAGTCTCTCGTTGCGGGGCGCGTGAGCCAGCCCGCTTCAGCCAGAGTACGCAAGTTTTCGCCCGGAAATGTGTGGCTCAGCTGAATGGCGCTGAAGCCAATCGGCGGCTCGGGCAGGTTCAAATGGCAATACAGGCACTCCGTCTGCGAGGGGATGTCGTACTGCGTGCCATTCACGTTCTTCGCGCCCTGGTCGACCCTCAGAGCCTTTTCCGGTGTCGGGCTCGTCAGGTCCCATTGATAAGTGGCGTACAGCCAGTCGTTTTCGCCGGGACCATAGCGATGAATGAAACGCGTCTCGAGCAGCGTGCCGTTACCCGCTTCTCTAAACTCTTTCCAAAGCCGAGTGCCGATCGGAAACTTCCAATAGTCCATGTCACTGGTGTCGATCTGAGTGCACGCCGGCAGATAGACGAAGCGCTGCTTGGTCGCTCCATCGGCCCAGTATTCGAACTTCGGCCGATAGGCACGCGCGTATGGCGCAAAGTCGCTCGGTCCGGTATTGCCCAAGGAGTAGAGCCCAGTGCCCGCGAGCGTCGCAGGGGCGTCGCGGAGAAGGGGTAGAGCCAACGGATCGACGCATGGCAAAGGCGCGCCGCTTTCGCCGCCTTCGCCGCCTTCGCCGGCCATCCCAGCCGCGCTGGTGCTCGCTTCAGCGCGGCCACCACTCGCCTCACCGGATGCAGCCAAGCCGGAGCTTCCCCCGCCAGTTCGCTCGCCGCCGGTTGACGGCTCTCCGCCTCTCCCCGAAGCATCGTCGTTGCCTCGCGCCTCCACGGGCGTCTCCCCCGAACAGGCCGCAATGATCAGCGCGGGCGCCGCCAACAGTAAGGCAAAGCTGCGAAAGGACATGTCGAAGCCGCTCTAGGGGCGGACTTCGACGGGTTCAAGAGAAATTGCTTGTGATTCGCATTTTCATTAAGCTAGCCAGAGGCTCGCTGCAGCGAAGCTAGCCAGCAGAGGCTTCAGTGTCCGATCACAGGCGCCATCCAGGCCACGTCAGCGGCGGGCTTGCCGCCCTCGAGTTGTGCGGACCACTTCTCATCGGTGAGACGCTCATAGTTCGTCGTGGTCAGCTCGTGGTACGCGAACGTCACGCCCGCGTAGGCGCGAGGGCCCTGGCAAGTGTCCACGGTCGTGATCATGAGTCTCGGGTAACCGGTCCCGACGTGCAACACATTGCCGACGACGTTTCCGGCTTCGTCCGCGGGTTGGGTATGCACGTCAGCGATGGTAGGCGAAGCATCGATCGACGTTTGGGGCTCGAAGTACAGGTCTGATAGCCAGCCGTCCGGCAGTTCGACGGTCGTGCAACCCTCGTTGTCCTCGACGATGCGCACGGCATGATTGACGAAAGCCATTTGCTCGGCGCTGAAGGGCGTGCCTTCGCGTTGGTTCTTGGCCATGCCCTCGAGGGTGCTGAGCGTGCTGGCGAGCTGGGTGAAGTAGTGGTGCAGCGGGCTTGCGCCCACGACGTTCGGGGAAGGTTCGAGTAAGTCCGCAAGCGCGACTCCACGCTCGGCAAACTGCCGCAGCTTCCCGTAAAATTCAGGATACGGATCGACGTAGGCGTCGGGAAAGTCGCAGCTCGGAAACCCCGTGTACGATTGCTTGGCGTACAGCACGGTGTCGTGGCGCAGCTCTGCCCACGAGCCGAGCTGCGTGTTCAAGATCCGACGACCCCAAGCTTCAGTGCCCGTGATCTGGGGCATGCCCGAGCTCCCCGGCTGACTCACGTCGGAGCCCGGGCTCAGGGTTCGCAGTGACGACAGCCAAAGGTTATACAGGTTTGCGTTCCAGAACTCGTCGCCGTGCGCGTCCGAGAGCACGCGGGCGCCCTCGAGTGCGCCGGGATAGCCGGCGAACTTGCCGAGCTCCGAGTCGAGCAGGCCCAATCCTTGGTCATTGCCGAGCGCCGCGAACGCTACGTCTAGCGGATTGGGCATCATGCGTTTGCTCGGTATTCGGTCATACACGACCTGACTGAATACGTGAGAATCGATCACGTAGCGCTGTCCGAATAGCGCAAAACTCCGCGCCAGCGGCAAGGTCGCGACGACGCCATCGTTGACCATGATTTGGCTCGCGATGCGCTGGATACCGTAGCCGCCTGCGCGCAACGTGGCTTCCACCTTGGCGTCGCTCGCCCCGCGCGCCGCCTCCAGCCCGCCCAAATCGACGAGTAGCGCGTCCACTTGGGTCACGCTCATGGTGTCGCTTTCGCCCAAGAACGCTTGCAGCGCGGTCTCCACCTTTTGGAAGCGGCTCAGGTCCTCGTCGCTCATCGCCTGGCGCAAGAGCAACATCGCTTCGTACTGCGGGCGCAGGAACGTTTGCGAGCCATCGCTGTTCGTCTCAATCAGCCGAAAATCCGTGCGTCCGAGCCAGATCATGGCGCGGAAGTAGGCTGCGAGTTCGAGATCATCGGTATAGTGGCCGCGCGGTTCGAACTGCGAGGCATCGAACTCACGCGCGGCCCCGAACAAAGTCACTGTCGCTTGCCCAGAGGCTTGCGTGGTGAGCTGGTACAAGTCGTGAATGGTCTTTCGGTTGCCGCCCGCGACGGGCGCCAGCTCTGCCCTCCCGAGCAGCGAACGCGCCAACGTCAAATACACGTCCAGATCGGCCGCGGCCGCCGGAGCCTGCGCGGCGAGGTCTGGCAGTCGGCTATGCATCGAAGCCAGCATCTGCGATATCGAATCGATCAGGGCGATTCGTTCGGTGTACTGCAGCACGGAATCGAAAGACGAGTGCACCGCCTCGAGAATGGTGTCCGCGCTGATGTATACGGGCAAATCCTCCGAGTAGATCGCGGCGTAGCCGCGAACGAAGCTAGGAAACGCGCTGCGCTTCGAGATCACGAAGCCATTGTCGCCTAGATGTGCCAGCTCATCGTCGGTGAGCGCCAACGCCGACGCTTGAATGCGATCCAAAAACTGACTCGAACGCGGATCGTACGAGAGCGCGGAAACCTGTTTCAGCGCGTGCTTCGTCAGCAATCCCTGTGCGTCCAACTCGCGGCCCGCGCTCAGCTCACGGCTCAGCGCGGCGAGCTCTTGCTGCTGTGCCGTGTTCAACCCTGCCGCGCCGGATTTGCCCGCGCCGCCCATGTCGCCTGAGCCATCCGACCTGCCCGTGCCCCCTTCGGTGCCTTTGGTCGTCGCACCACAGCCCGCGAGCATCAAGATCCCCAGGCACGCCAGCGTCTTTCGAATGGTCATCGAGCCTGGGCTTAGCAAGCAGCGTACCACCGTGCCGGTTTGCCAATTGTCTCGAATCGTTCATGATTTTGCCTAGCTCGAGGACGGCAAATCGATGCCTTCGGCACAGCTTGGCACAGAGCCGGGCAGGGCGAGCTCAGCGGGTGCAGTCTGGGTTCTTCGGAGCGTTCACGTACGCCGCGCCGAGCGCGCTGAGTTGGCCGCTGTCACCGAGCAGATCCACGTGGGGAACGTTGGTCGCGCGCCCCGAAAACCAGGCATAGCGTTCGATGCGCGGCTCGGCCTCGAGGTAAGCCACGGCGTCTTCCAGGAATGCCTGCTGCTCGGCCGAGTTCTTGGCGCTGTCGCAAGCAAACTCGGTAAGCCAAAGCGGCTGCGAAAAGCGACTCTTGTACGTCTCCACGTGATTGATCAACCACTCTGCCTTGTTGTCTCCAGAAGGCGAGCAACCGACGTAGATGTGCATCGCGACGGCATCGACGCGGCAGCCGCTGCACGCCGCGAAGAACGCATCGAGATAGTGAAACGGATCCGTATCCTGACAGTTCCCGCCGCAGAAATTCACGGCAGGCGAAACTAGACGTAGCGCCTTGGCATCGGCGATTGCCTCCAGCTCTGGCCACAATGCGGCCGCCGCCTTCGCCGAGAGGTTCGCTTGCTCGCCGAAATTGGGTTCGTTGAAACCGAGCAGCACCCGCGCGTCAGCAGCGATGGCCGTTTTTGCGGCAGCGCGATCAGAGGCCATTCCCCAAATCATCGGCGCGTATTCGACGCCCGCGTCACGGTACGCGCCCGCGCGCAGATCTTGGTCGGGCCGAAAGTCCCAATTATACCACCAGCTCACGCCCGGTGAGAGCGCCGTCAAATCCGCGATCGAATGGTGCCCGTAAGCGACCCCGCGCTTGCACGAGTTGCTCTTCACGCCACCGCCCCCCGAAACGCCACCGCCCCCCGAAACGCCACCGCCCCCTGAAACGCTGCTCGCCCCGCCCGAGGCCGCGCCGCTCTTTCCCGACGATGCTCCCGATCCGGCGCTGGCCGCGCTCTGGCCAGCGCTCTCGGTCGCGTCACCGCCGACCGCACTCACTCCGCCAGCCGCATTCGCCGCGCCCCCATCGGTCTGCCCATTGCCGGCCGTACTTGCGCCGTCGCTGCTGCACGCGGAAGCAAACATGCCCGCGCAGACTACGATTGCGAGCACGTTGGGTTTCGGATAGCGCATCGTCCGATTTTACCGCGTTCCGATCGGCACGGGGGTCCGATTGGCCGCCGCCGTCGAAACTGATGTGCTGATGTCGGCCAAGCGCTCACACTCTTGGGTGCAATGACACGCTCGCGACCGCAGCCTGAATCGTGCGGGCTTTGCCGGAAGGCGAGACAAATTCTCGAAGCCGGTGTAGGGCTGGCGCGTGAGCGCTCTCGTGGTGGGATGGGGTAGGCCCAGACTTTCAACGCAGGGCCACATTCGCTGTAACTAACGCTATGAAAAATCGCTTGGGTAGGGTTCATTCGGTTCCACGATCTTCGACGCTTTGCGCGGTGTGGGCGCTCGGGCTGGTGTCCGCTTGTGGCGGGCAATCGCAACCAGCCGCTCAGTCCCCGAAGGACACTGCGGAGGAAAGCGCCGCGCCCGGGGCGGCCAAGAAGCCCTTCGATTTCGAAGCCACGCTGAAACGCGAAGCCACGGGGCTCAGTGAGCGCGCGGTGGATGGGCCCCAAGGTGCCTGGTCGGCCAAGGTTCCGGCGGCAGCAGCCCCAACGCTAACGCCATCCGAAAACATCATGGTAATCGATATCCCGATCGGCTCGAAGTCGGCAGTGCGCTGTCAGGTCTTCTCCGAGACGTTGGACCCAGGGGGTACACTGTCTGGGATTATCAAGGAAAGCGCGAGCCGCGTTGAGTATCGAAGCATCGCTCCGCGCGGTATCGAGTTGCTCTCGGGAATGCCGGCGGCGTTCCTCGAAACGGTCTACGTGACCGATACGGCAGGCGGCAAAGCGGCGGGCGGACTCAAGATGGCGATTCAGGCGCGCGAGCAAGAGTCGCTCTTGTGCCTGCACGACGAGGTTGGCTACAAGCAGACCTTCAAGGACATCAGCACCGCGTTCTTTTCGAGCTTCAAGGTGCGCAGCGCTCCGCCGAGCGCGAACACCTACACAGAGGTGTCGAAGGCCCGCCTCGGCGAGACGGATGTCGGCTTCGGTTGGACGCGCGTCAGCCCTGGGCCGAATCCGGGTGAGCGCGAATACAACTATTCCAACACCATGTTCATCCCCACTTCGCCGAAGGACGTGATCTTCCAGGACTCCTACGAAGTGTACTTGTACGATAGGAAGAACGTCCTTCAGACGGGCACTTGGGTGGAGGGCACGGCCGGCGAAATCACCCTCAAAATTACGGTCAAGCGCTGGGCAGACGGCAAGTACGCGTACGAGGGCGAAGTCAGCGGCAAGCCGATCAAGGGCTTTCTTGCCGCGCCGCGCGGCTTACTGACCTCGCTCGAGACTGCAGCGCGGCTGAAGAAGAAGCTGAAAGGGGACGCCGCATTCGAGCTGGTTCTGCCCGAGTACCACCCGTCGATCGATCCGACCGCGTTGATTGACGTGACATACCGCCATCAGAAGGGCGACCCGGCGCGCCAGGTCACGGTCAAAATGAGTGATCGCACGATGACGGCCGATGTCGACGACGACGGCATGGAAAAGACGGCCTGGTTCCAGGTGGGCAAGCACCGCTTGACCGTCGAGCGATTGAAGAGCGAAGGCCATCTGTGAGGTTCGCCTGGCGTGGTGGCGCAACGTTCGCTTGTGCCGTGTGCTGCGCTTGCTCCCCAGCTGTCGCGCCCCCGGCTCCGAAGGCATCGTCAGCAAGTGTGAGCGTGAACGCACCGATCGCGAGCGTCGCGATCGCGCCCAAGCACAACACTCTGCCCGCACTCGACGCCAGTCAGTTTCTGTCCGCCCTGTCGCTCGAGCGTTCGGCCAAGCTCCAGCCTGGGACGCTGGAGCTGCTGGCGCCCAGCTACGCGGGCTCGAATTTGGGTGAGTTGAACGCGCGCAAGCTGCTTTTGCAGCGTAGCTCGGACGGACGAATCTTGGTCCACCAGGGTTGGCCGAACTATGATGCCTCGCTGCTGCCCGTCACGGAGCGCGAGACTCGATGCAGCTTCGTCGCCGATTGCGACGAGCCCGTCGTGCAGCGCGTGGAGGGCGCTCTGCGTAAAATCCACCCCACGCCGAGCGCGCGTGACGTAGTTGAGTTCGTGGCGCAATTCATCTCGCACAAGCACATGTCGCGCGGCTTCGATATCGCATCGGTGGTCGCGCAAAGACGCGAGGGCGATTGCACGGAACACGCCGTTTTGACCACGGCTCTAATGCGCGCGAGCGGAATCCCGAGCCACATCGTGACCGGGGTCGCCTTGGTACAAGTCCAGGACAGACTGCTCGCGTTTGGTCACGCTTGGACGGAGTACCACGATGGCAAGAGCTGGCAGCTGGCGGATGCCACGAACGTGAGTGAGCCCCGGCCGGCGATGGCCTACCTACCGCTTCGGGTGATGCAGAACGAAGGTGCAGGCTACTCACGCGGCCAGCTCACCGGTTTCGACGTCGTGGACATCACGACCGTGTCCGTGCCCGAGAACTTGAAGCTCAGCGCGCTGTCGCGCTGAGCTCACGGCGGTGCATCTGCGGCGTAAGCGCAGCGGAAGCCCACGTCGCCGAGGGCGAGCTGCGGGTCGGTGTGAAAGCGATACGACGCGCGGAGGAACTCGGCGTCGTACAGAAAGGCGCCCCCGCGCAATACGCGATCCGAGCCTTGTTCGACTTCGGCGCAGTGATCACAAGTGGCGGGGTAGGGGCGATACAGGTCGAGCGTCCATTCCCACGCCGAACCGGCCAGATCGAGCTGGCCGAAGCGCGCCATGCCGGAGCGGTGTTCACCCGCGGGAGTGAGCGAAGACGCGCCGAAAAGTGCTCGCTGCAGCGACGGCTGCTCGTTGCCCCAGGGGTACACTCGTTCTTGTGCTCCGCCGCTGGCCGCGTACTCCCATTCCGCTTCCGTGGGTAAGCGCCCGCCACTCCAGGCGCAAAAAGCGAAGGCGACATAGTAGCTGGCACAAGTGAGCGGATAGTCTTCGCGGTCACCAGGTTCGTCGGTCCAGGTCTCCCAATCGGCGTTGCAATGCAGGCTGGCGATGAGTCGTTCCTGGTTCGCGGGAAATACGGCTGCCCACTCGCTTTGCCAGCCGCTGTGCTCGATTTCCGGATGCGCTGCCGCGCCCGATTTTGGTGCGCCCGCGAAGCTCGTCACGTATTCGCGAAAGCGCGCGACCGTGACCTCCAGCTCATCGAGCTGAAAGCTCGAAATGTCGCTGGGCACCGCGGACTGCGCCGGATCGAGCTGGAACGGTCCGCCGTGGATTGCACATCGCCGCGCCGGCGATCTTCCCACGCACGAACGACACGCGGACGGTTCTCCGGAACATTGATAACCGGGCTCGCGCTTGCAAGCGCTGTCGCAACCGTCGAGGTTGGCGCGATCGCCATCGTCGCATTCCTCGCTGGCGTCTACCCAGCCGTCGCCGCACGCTCCCTGGTTACCCGGTGTTTCGCCGGTGTCTGGCGCATTTCCTTCATCGCCGCTCGCGCCGATCTCGCTCGGCCCGTCTGACCCATCTGACCCGTCTGAAGCGAGCGCGCCGCCGCCCGCGCCCGCGCTGTGGTTCGCGTTGGCCAGCGACAGGGTGCGCGCGTCGACCGAGCAAGCCAGCACCGAGAACACGCCGCACATCAGACTGCAACGAGAACGACTCCGCGCTGTCGACATTTCGTCGTGGCTGTTTGCCATTGGTGTCGAGCATCACGGTGCTGATTCGGTGACGGTGGCGTGAACTCTGTCCCGCGGCCGCAACGGGCTCGGAGCGCGTCGGCGTCTTACGACGGTCATCAAGATCTGAATGAGACGTCACCCCGGTCTTTCTCCGCTTCGCCTACAAGGGCCGCAAGCGAACCAACAGCGTTCCAAGGAGACTTCATGATCGGTCGTGGACAATTCCTGTCTTTGTTTTCTGCTGCCTGCACGGCAGCTTTCATGGCTACGGCGTGCGGCGCCGCGGATGACCAAACCGCGAGCGGCGAAAGCGGCAGCGCGAACGAGCGCGTCGGCAGCGTCGAACTGCTGCTGTCGAGCGTTCCCGCTGACACGGCTTGCTTGCAGGTGACGGTGATCGGCAATCGCACCGTCAACAAGAGCTTCGATCTGACCCCCGGTACCACCCCCAAGCTGGCCATCAGCGGCTTGCCGGTTGGCATCGTCAAGGTCGACGCCAACGCTTTCGCCGAGACCTGCTCGAAGGTCAAGGCCAGCAGCGTCCCGAGCTGGATCCTCGAAAAGACGTTGACCGCGCGCATCGACGATTTGGATGTCGCCAAGCTGCTGCTCAAGCTGATCCGTAACGGGCGCAGCGAAGTCACGGTCGACTTCGAGGCACCGCCCTGGCTCTCGGCTTCGCTCGCTCCGATCGATCTCGCGATCATCGGCGATACGCCCTATGGCGCCGCGCAGATCGAGGATTTCCCGAACCTGATGGCCGCGATCAATGCGGATAAGCGCGTCAGCACCGTGGTGCACGTGGGCGACATCAAAGAGGGCAGCGCGCGCTGCGACGACTCGTACTTCGCCCAGATCTTCGCCGGCTTCTCCACGCTGACCGCCCCGCTGATCTATACGCCGGGCGACAACGAGTGGACCGATTGTCACCGCGCCAACAACGGCGCCTACAATCCGCTCGAACGTCTGGATGCGGTGCGCAAGGTGTTCTTCCCGGTGCCAGGCTTGGCTCTGGGGGGCGGCTTCAAGCAGGTCTTGACCCAGGCAGAAGATGCCGGTTTCGAGAAGTACGTCGAGAACCAACTGTGGTTCGAGTCGGGCGTCGCCTTTGCCGCCGTGCACATCGTCGGCAGCAACGACAGCAAACCAAAGTGGTACACCGACGACACCACCGGTACCAAGGTCGATGATCCGGCGGCGCGCGACGCGGAGCGCACCGCGCGCGAGGCGGCAGCGGTTGCCTGGGTCGATCGCTTGTTCAACGTCGCGGCCGAGCAAAAGGCGGCCGGCGTCGTGCTCGCGATGCAGGCCGACACGTTCATTGGTGGCGCGGGCGACGACTCCTTCAACAGCCTGCTACAACGCATCGCGACACGCGCCAAGGCGTTCGCCAAGCCGGTGTTGCTCCTGCAGGGCGACTCGCACGTGTACGTGTCGGACAAGCCGCTCGAAAATGGCAGCACCGCGCACGGTGTGACCATCACGGTCCCGAACCTGTCGCGCGTCGTGGTGCAGGGCTCTACCACGAAGCCCCTCACCGAGTGGCTGCGTTTGCATGTCGATGCTTCGACGCCCGCTGTGTTCACGTGGGAGCGCAACGCGCGTTGATCACGAGACGCCGGCTGATCGAGCTGGCTGGGCTGAGCACGCTTCCCGCCGTTTTTGGTTGCGGGAAGCGTGACCAAGCTTCGGTGCTCTCTGGGCTGGTGACGGAGGTCGTGCAGGGCATGGCGCGCGAAATGCGCGCGGAGTCCAGCGCGCTCTCTACCGCCATGCGCGCCTTGTCGACCGAACCCGGGCTTCCGCAGCAACACGCGGCCCAAGTCAGCTTCAAGCGCGCCACGCTGGCTTGGAAGCAAGGATTTGCGTTTCGCTCCGGCCCGTTCGTCAGTAGCGAAGCGTTTCAACACGCCGCGTTCTGGCCAGCTCGGGCCACTCTCGTCGACGGCGTGCTCGGCGATCACGAGCCGATTGACGAGCAACGCGTGCAACAGCTGGGCGTCGATGCGCGCGGCCTGTACGCGCTCGAGTATTTGTTGTTCGACGAAAATAACGCGAAGGCGATGGTGCTATCTGGCGATGAGCACGGGCAACGCGCGCGAGCGTACGGAGTCGAGCTGTCGAGCAACGTGCTCGGCTACGCAGACCGCATTCAACGTCTATTGGGCAATGGTCAGAGCTACGCCGCGAGCTTCTCCAAAGCGGGTAAGCAAAGCGTGGACACACTCGTGTCGCAAATGCTCGATACTTTGTCCGTCGTTTCCGGGAAATTTGCGCGAGTCGAGCGCGCCCTGCGCGAAAATCGCTCGTTACCGTTCGCGGTGGAGGGCTACTTCAGCAAGAGCTCGCTCGAAATCGTGCTCGCGATCGTGGCGGGGTCCAAGCGGCTGTATCTCGGCGGTGGCAGCGGCGGGCTGAGCGCACTCGTAGCGTCGGCTTCGAGCCCGATCGACGAGCACGTGCGCGAGACGTTCCGCGAGACCGAACGCTGTCTGAACGCCGTCGCTCTGCCGATCGAAGTGGCGCTCGTTACACAGCCCGGTCGATTCAGCGCTGCGGCTTCGGCGGTGGCCGAGCTCAGACACGTGGTCGAAGTCGAGATGGTGAGCGCGCTCGCCGGCTGAGCAGAACGGCTTTCCGATCAGGCCGCCGCGAGTGGCCAATAAATGCGCAGCAGCGTGCGCGGCGCGCACTCACGAAGCGTTACGGTCCAAAATCCGTCGCGCAGCTCGATGCGGGCGGGCCCCTCGCGACCCGTGGTGAGATCGGTGGCACTCGCGAACGGTTGAAAGTCGTCGCTCGGGCGCGAAGCGAGGCGCAGGGTCGCGCGATCTGCTCCGTAGCGACACAACAAGCCGACCCACTCGAACGCGGTGCCCGGCCCATAACAGCGCGCGGCCTCGGCCAGCGTGCGACACAGCGCTTCGCTGGCGCGGTGTGCGGTCGGCTCTTCGAGCGAGATGTCCACGCGACGATAGCCGCGCCCTTGTCCGTGCTTTGGCGCACCGGGGACGAAATGCGGCAAAGCGTGCACGAAATCTTTGTAGCGGCGCAGCTTGGCGGCCGCTTTCAGCGCGACGCGGCGCTCGCACACGAAGTCCCAGCGCTCGTTCGACCCGTGCGAGCGCGATAGCGTGTAGCTCGACTCGTCAGCCAGCACGCGAGGCGGAAAATCGACGGCTTGTAGCCCGCACGGCTCTAGCTCCCACTTCGAGGTCACGCGCTTGGCACGCACCAGATCGCGACGAACCGGTGGCCTTCCGCTGCGCTTGGGCGAGAAAGACAGGGCCTCCACGCGCAGGTGCTCGTCCGAAAGCTCGACCAAGTTGAACGAAGGCCAAAGCCGGGCGGGGTTCGGCTGCGTGGAATACACGCCTTCCGAGCGGCCCGCGCTGCCCGCAGAAACCAACATCAGATCGCCCGAATCGGTATCCAATGCACGCAGCATGCGCGCCGTGGGCACGTGCTTGTGGCCGTGCAACAGCAGCACCGCGCGCTCGAACGAATGCAGCGCGGAAAGCGCCGTGCCGGCGCCCAGGGCGGTCATCGTGAGCTCTTCACGGTCCGCGTGCGAAAACAACTTGGGCAACACCGACTGCACGAGCCAGCGCACGATCCGCGGGGTACCGTCCATGTCGATGTGGCTAATGTCCGTGACCGGCGTCGGGATCAGGTGATGATGCACGAGCAGCACGAGCGGCAGCCCGTCATCTGGCAGCTGAGCATGCACTTGCAGCAGATCTTCGAGCCGAAAGGTACCGCCCGCGCCGACCAGACCGCTCGGCAAATACGTCGAATCGTAGGCTACGACGTGCGCAGGAAGCCCGTGCAACGCTCTCGGCACGACCTCGGCGAGAAATGGTGTGCGTTGGCCGAGCACGTGCATGCGTCTCGGATCCGCAGCGCGGTGCAAAGCCGCGAACAAAGCGGGCCGGTTCGGCCCCAACAGTCCGAACCGCCTACGGTCGTGATTCCCCGGCAAGACCACCGTAAAGGCGTTGTCCAACACCTGCAGCAGCCGCGCGTGCCAGCTCAGAAACACATCCACCAGCTGTTCCGGCGGGTCCGTGGCCGAGTCGAAGACGTCCCCGGTGATGAAGACCGTCGTTCGCTCCGGCCGCGCTTTCTGGTGCTCGGTCCTCAACGCTTCCAGCAGCTTGTCGAACAGCCGCGATTGCGCGCGGTCGCTGCGTGTCATGTGCAGGTCCGAGAGGTGCACCAGGAAGGTCATCCGCTGACCTTGATTTCACACGCGCCGCCGATTCGCAAGGTTACTGTCCGTGCTGCAATCGCGCCCGTCACCTATCCGTCACGCGATCGCTGATAAAGCCTTGCTTTTCGACGCCACTGACTCCAAGAGATCTGCATCTACCCAATGGAGGACGTGAAATGAGCGAAGAACGTGCGATGCTGGCGGGTGGTTGCTTTTGGGGCATGCAAGAGCTGATTCGTCGCCGTGAGGGCGTGCTCTCGACGCGCGTGGGCTACTCGGGCGGTGACGTGCCGAATGCCACGTACCGAAACCATGGCACCCACGCCGAAGCCCTCGAGATCATCTTCGACCCCAGCAAGATCAGCTACCGAGCATTGCTCGAACTGTTCTTCCAAATCCACGACCCAACGACGCGCAACCGCCAGGGCAATGATCTGGGCCTCAGCTACCGCTCGGCAATCTACTACACCAGCGAAGAGCAGCATCGCATCGCCGTAGACACCATCGCCGACGTCGATGCATCGGGCCTCTGGCCCGGCAAAGTCGTGACTGAAGTTGCCGCTGCGGGCCCGTTCTGGGAAGCGGAACCGGAGCATCAGGATTACCTGCAGCGCATCCCCAACGGCTACACGTGCCACTTCGCGCGCCCGGGTTGGAAGCTACCCGTCCGTCCGCGCAGTTCTGAAGCTCAGCCCACTGGCAAGTAGCCCCGCTTAACGAAGTGACTTTTGGTTGATGGTCGCGTGACATCCCGAGTGGCGTCATAGCCTTCGGCGTCGAGGCTCGGTCCCCTTATCTTTCGGCAGCGGTGACCGCTGGGACGTTGCAATTAGAGGTCACCGAAACGTTGGTGCACCTTCCCCATTCAGTCACTCTCTCCCTGCAGGCTTGAACTCGCCGTGATCACTCAACCCGAAGTTCGCTTCGAGCAACGTGGCCCTGAACTCCTGGCCGTCGAAATCGGTCAGCGTTCTTGTTCCCCGCTGATTGGCTCGGTACACCGCGCGTTGTTCGCGCTTGGTCTCGATATCTCGTCATACCGCGCCCGGCCTGAGGCGGGGGGGCTCGTCGAGCACCTGGTGCTCGAACGCCACGGCGGCGGCCGAATCGAAGGCTCGCTCAGCGCGGACGCCAAAGCGGCAATCCTGCCCATCGCACTGCGCCTGTGTGCCAGTGAAGGTTAACCGCACACTCTTCAGCGAGCTGCTTCGTTGCACACCACGGTGACCTGCGCGTTGCGCGCCTGACCGGCACCGAGCACGAAGCGAAACGGAGGGTAATACGTGCCCGTTCTGCAGACGTCCTGTGCACTAGCTGGGGCACTTCGGTCGCACACCAGCCGGGTTCGCAGTCGGCGCAATCGAGCCGAGCGACGCAGGCGTCGAGCGCGGCTCCTCGAGTTACCGGATCTCGCCCACAAGCGTGGCTAACAGCGTCTCTGGAGGCGCCCTTGCGCCAAAAATCCCAACTGGTCTGCGACCCCGAAGCGAACAAAGAATCTCCGTACCCGGACGAACTCGATCCGCCGGCGATGCCTCCGAAAGAACTACAAACTCATCATCAAAAGCATTCGGCGGCGCAGGGCGTTGATGCTCACTCGGGTTTGCTCGCAATTCGAGGATACGGCCAGTCGCGCACCGGCAGCGCGACACGTGCTTAGAAAGGCTAGTGGTGGCAACCGGCTAACCGAGCGACAACCCGGTTAGCTGCAAATCCCGCCTCATGCTGTGCAACCCTTGCCGCAGGGGATCGGCCGCGGAGCTTCGACGTCACCTCGGTCGAGCCCCGGATTCGAAGCGATTCCGAGCGGCGATCTTTGCCGCCAGGTGCATGGCCCCGAAGCAATCTCGCGCGTGCAAGAGATTATGAGCCTTGCACAGCAGGCGCATGTTCGAAGTGTCGGCCGCGCCGGATCTGGCAAAGGGCTTCACGTGGTCAAACTCGAGCAACGCGGTCGCGCTACAGCGCCGGCCATCGCGCGCGACGAATGCGCACTGACCGCCGTCTCGAGCATGGATTTCGCGCCGAACCTGCGCCGGAACAAAGCGCGTACGCTTTTCGACTTGTCTGAGACGCGACGTCCGCACTGGCGCTTCGTTTGTGCGTGGCGAGGTTGGAGCTCCACCTGGTGGAGCGGCTGCCCCTGCGGGGTTTGCCGGCTTTGCTTGTGAGCGATCCCGATCCCGATGCGGACGCGCCCCAATACCGAACCGCCGCTTCTCCTCCTGTTCGACGAAACGTGCCACCACCAGCTTCATCAAACCTGCAAGATCCCCGTTTGGGATTCGGTGACTCGCGAGCGCGCGGGCGCGCTCAATCAGCTCACGCAGCTCGGCATCGGCGGTGAAGTGCACGCCAAAGCGCTCGGCGGAAAGAGGCTCGAGTTCGCGACCACGCGGATGAGGACGGGCGTCGAGAGTCCGAGCCGGGACGCTTGGCAGTGCGGAATTCATCGCAATGCGGGCGGTCTCCGAATCTGCCGCACGCGAAATCGGCCCTTCAATGCTGCCGGCATCACCAAGCGCTTCGCGCGCGTCGAGAACGCGAGGAGGCGGCAACGGTTGCGGAACGGTCTCGACTCGCGTCTGACCAAGCGCCGGCAGTCGGCGAATCTGCTCGCGTACGTCCGGCCGCGGAAAGCGCGCCGCGAGCAGTTGCTCGATCTGTCTACGCGTCTTGCCCATACATACCCCGAACAGGTCCGCCGCATTGTCTTCGTTCAAGTGCGGGGCGAGCGCGCACAACGCACATAGATGCAGCTCGCCTCGAGCAACGCGTTCGAATGCCTCGGGGAATCGTCGACACACGCGCGCCGCCGTGATTCGCCGTCCCGCGCTGCCTTCACTCATCGCCAGCGTTTCTACGCAGTACGCAAACAGCGACGAAAACCCCAGCTCGAGATGCAACTTGCGCTCATCGAGCTCCACCAAATGCGCGAGCAACTGCCCCGTCAGCACATTGTTCTGCCGAACCAGCTGCGACAATCCCGCCAAGAGCTCCGAATTCCCCAACCCCACCAATCGATATTGGTCGCTCATCACCCCTGTCTAACATGCGATATTCCGAGCCGCGCATTAGCGTGTCGCAGCCACTTTTAGCGGAAAAATGGCTTCGAATTCGGCCAACTCTGCGAAACGCTCAGCTTGCGAACCCTCGTGCCAGCAATGCGCTAAATTCACCCAACACTCACGAGGCCGTCGCCAATCGCTCTAAAACCCGTCAACAAAAATCGTCACCTCTGTCAGAGCGAAGTGAAAATGTCGCCCCCTAGCTGCTCAGTGAAAGTGTCACCCCAGTTGCTCGTCCTTGTCGTTGTTTTTGTTGCTGCCTGTTGAAGGCTTCGGTCGAGAGCCGTTGGCCCACGCAATGCATTCTTCCCCGTGAAAGACACGGTAGTCGCCTGAGAGCAGGTGTTTGACGACGACCTCTTTCCCCGCGTAGGTCGCGCGTGCCGCATCGGGCCGTTTGGGGATGTCGATGACGCGCCCGTGGAGGCGCACGGTGTGGTTCTTGTAGACCTTCCTCACGTAGTGCAGCGCGCACAGGTCGAGCAGCTTGGTGTGGTCGGAGGGTGCCTGCCGCCATGCCGGCTGTGCGTTGGCTCTTGCTTGCCTGCCAGCTCTTCTTCGAGTGTCCAGTGCTTGCCATTGCGCTTCAGGCCCGGCACCGCGCCGTGTGCGTCGACTGCCTCCCGCGTTAGCTCAAGCCCCTCGACCTCGGCGCAGCATGACCACTTGCTCACGGACCTCCTGCGACGTCCTGTGCTTCGGACTTCGACCCGCGTTGCCATGAACCAGCTCTGCGGCGCCGCTGGAGGGGGTGACATTTTCACTGTGCAGTAAGGGCGACATGATCACTGACCTGCAACAGAAAAATCCCCGGTTTGAAAGTCGCTGACGGAGACAGATCCTGCATTGGCGAAGGACCTGGAATGGTTGATCGGTCCGGTCACTCGAGGCGATCCCGAATCACCGTGGCGCTGGACGTGCAAGCTTGCAGGCGAATGCGAAGGTTCGAGAAGGAACAAGTCACACAGACCGAACGCGCAGTTCGAGTGCGCGTCAGTGTGCCGCCCGCGAGGAGCTTGGCATCAACGGGCGCCAGCATGTTCAATCACCAGCGAGCGCTTTCGTAACGCTCGAGCGCTCGCGCCAAACTCTCGACGTTGAGAGCGCTCAAACCGCGCCTTCCGCGATGTTGACGAAGCTCGCGAATGAGTCGAGCCACTTTGCGCGCTCGGCTCCGCCTGACGAAGTCGCTGGCCTCTCGCCCTCATACGCGCAGGTGTCGACGGTGGCGCTCTTGCAGCTCGAGATAATCTTGCTGGCTCAGGCCCAACGACTTCGTCAGCTGCCGAAGCATGTTGGTCTCGGCCAGCGTGATCGACTCGTCGGCGGCGGCCAGCTCGACCATCGCACCGAGCACTTCTCGGCGCAGATCTTCGTCACCGAGCTCGAGCAGGGCGCGTGCAAAACGGGGCGTCTCCACGCTCGAGATCTCGACGATGTGCTGGCGCAGGGTCTTACAGATGGCGTCGACGCCGTTCTGCGTCATGCCTTGCACGCGCAACAGCTCCGCGCGCACGCGCGCCTCTTCGACGGGCGAATAGTCGCGATCGGCATAGGCCACGGTGCCCAGCAAGCCCGCGATGCTCGTCACCACCGCGATGGTTTCGGGATCCGCACCCGGCAATTCGCGTTCGATACTGGCGCGCAGCGCCCCACCCGCCGAAACATCTTCCCGAGCACCGAGCGCCTTGAGCCAACGACCGAACATGGTTCGCTTATAGCAGCCCGCGCCGCGTGAAGCAGCGAGCTATTCGCCTGGCCGCTCAGATCCAGTGGAACAGCGGACGCGCGGCGGCCGTCCCGGGCCAAGGGATCGCGGACAAGATCAGTCCCAGCGTCAGCACGACCCCGAAAATCACCCGTCGTTGACGAGCGCGCGCGTTGCTCGCTTTTTTCGCGTACGCCGAGCTGACGTGGGCGGCTACTAGCGCGAGCACCATCATCGTGATGTGTTCGATGGCGAAGAAGCGCAACGCACTGACGTGCATCGCTGCTTTGAACTCGCTCATCGTCTTGGGCACGATCGGGCTGAGCACGAAGTAGAGCAGCAACCCGAATACCGCCTGGAGATCCAAAGCGGAGATGAACCCTAGCAGCAGCCGCTGATCCGACTTCGTCCATTCGAGGCGCGCTGAGAGCCCACGAATCGCAACCGCGAGCGTCGCGATGGCGGAGAGCAGGACGAGCCAACGGTTCCAGGAATGCAGAATCAAGATGACGCTGTACATCTCGGCCGCTTGTACCGTGATTTTCGCGTGAACCGCGACTCATGCTCCGCGAAGAGCCGCAAAATCGGCCATCCGCGTCGGCGCAGGTCGACCCGCGCGCGCTCCGGCGTTAGTACTGAAACGTAGGCGGTGCCCCATGTTGCGATCCCGACGTGCTGCGTCCGGCGCGTTCGCCGTTGTCCTCGCATGTTCGTGTTCGAATGCGCGCCCGGGTGCCGACGCGCCTGACGCGAGCGGCGGTGCGGGCAGCGCTGGCGTGAGCGCCGCTGGCACGAGCGCGGGCGATGCAAAAGCGGGGAGCACGGGCACAGCCGGCGCGTCGAGCGCGCTTGCTGACGGCGGGAGCGACTCGACGAACGCCGGTGCGAGCGGCTCGGACACGAGTCAGGTGCGGCGTATCTTCTATCTCGATGTTCAAGGCAGTGTACGAGCCTTCGACGAAGACGCGCCCAGCCCTCGCACATTGGTGAGCTCCGCCGGAAAAGGCCCGGACGGCATCGCGGTCGACGTCGCGGCGGGTCATCTGTATTGGACCACCATGGGTGTCCCCGCGGACGACGACGGCTCGGTGCGCCGATCCGAACTCGATGGTTCGCAGGTGACCACGATCGTGCCCGCGGGCGGCAGCTACACGCCCAAACAACTCAGGCTCGATCCCGTCGCTCAGCAGCTCTATTGGTCCGACCGCGAAGGAATGCGCATCCAACGCGCGGGTCTGGATGGCACCGGTCTGGAGACTCTCGTCACGATAGCGACGGGTGACAGCGCTCGAAAGAACGCCGGTAATTGGTGCGTCGGGCTGGCGCTGGATGTCGCGCACGGCTTCGTTTACTGGACTCAAAAGGGCCCTGACAACGGCAAGGTGGGCTCGATTCGTCGCGCGCACCTGCGCATGCCGGATGGCGAAACCGACCGCACGCGCACGGACATCGAAACCTTGTTCGACAAGCTGCCCGAGCCCGTCGATCTCGATTTGGACGTCGCGGGTGGCCACATGTACTGGAGCGATCGCGGTGACGACACCATCAATCGCGCGCCGATCGAGATCCCGCGCGACAAAACCGCCGCCACTCGCGACGATCGCGAAGTCTTGGTGCGCGGCGTGCGTGAAGCGATTGGCGTCACACTCGATCTCGAGCGGGGCCACCTTTATTACACGAGTGGCGCCAGCGCGCGCGTCGGCCGCGCAAACCTCGACGGCAGCGGCGCCGTCGACTTGGTGACCGGCAGCGGCGCGCTCACGGGGATCGCAGTCGTTCAGCTGCCGCCCTGAGCGAATGGCGCGCTATTGAGCGCACGCGGTCGTGCAAATCTCCGGCGGATCGCCCATCAATTCGTCACAGGTCGCGTTCTTTGCCGCCGCGACGCAGCCAGCGCCTTTGGCGGCGTCGTAGCCGCCTGGGCAGGGCTCACTACTCGCGCAGTCGTTCGTGGCGGCCGTTTTGCAGGAAGCCAAAGTGATTCCGAGCATCGCAACCCCCGGCTCGCATTCGAACAGGCGATCGCATTGCAGGCTCTGAAACACATTGCAGAACTGAAGCGACGTGGTCACCGGGCCAGTGCTCGTACCGCTCCCAGCGCTGCCGGTGCTGACTCCGCCCGAACCGCCCACACCCGAGCCTGTGCCACCACTGCCACCCGTGCCGGCGCCACCGGTGCCGGTGCTCGGGCCACCCGCTGCGCCCGGATTGCTCGACGTGCTGCAGACGGAGTCACAGGGGCCGTCGGGGGTGGCTGTCCAGAGCGCACAGCTTTCGCTCTCGAGAGCGTCCGTGCAGGCATTCGCCAGCGCGTCGTTCACCTTCTTACCCGGGCCGCAGCTAGGCCCAAAAGTCTGGCTGCCGCTTTGATTGCTCGTGCAAAGCGGCTCGATACTCTGCCAACAGTCGCCCATGTTCGCGCCATAGCGCGCGTGGAACGCGGCATCTTGCGCGCCCGCATCGACGCACTGGTACGCCAAACGACACACCGCATTGGCCCAATGCAAACAGAAATCCTCGGAGGCCGGATCGACCGGCGCTGCGCTCCCCTTGTCCGAGCTGCATCCCAAGAGCAAGACCACCCCCGCCAAACAAAGCTTCAGCATTCGTCCTCCGTAATCTCGAACTATCCGGCGCGTGTTTTGCGATGTCAATCGAGCAAGGTTTCGCGCTCCCACAGGATACGCGTAGTTCAGTGACTTTCACGGAACTGGTCACTGGGGTTCGCGCGAGCGATTGATTTTTGATGGTCACGTGAAGCGTACTGATGCCGGCCTAGCCTTCGGCGTCGCGTTTTCCCCTGGAAGGCAAGAGATCATTGGCAAATCGCCGGGGGCCGGCGTGGGGCTTGCCCATTCGCGAGGGCCGGCACAAGCTGGGCCGTGCCGCGCTTTTCGTACGCCGTGTTGGGCGCATTAGCCTTACATGGCTTGACGCTCTTGGTGCGGCCGCGCGCGGCGCGCGAAGCGTCGCTCACGACGAAAACAGATCCCGCCGCGCAATCGATCGAGCTCGAAGAATTTCCAGTCGAAGAAGCGCCGCTTCTGCCCGCTCCTGTCGAGCCGGACGCGCCCCAGGCAATGCCCGCCGAACGAGCGCTCGACACGACCGCAAGCCGTGAGCCGAGCCCGCTTCCGAAGTCCGCGAGCGCGGCGCCTGCGGCGATCCTGGAGGCGGCACCCGGTGTTGAAACGCCTGCGGCGCCCATTGCCGTCGGCTCCGCAGAAGCCGGCGATGGTCAGCCGCCACGCAAGATCGACCTCGGGCTCGACGGTCACTTCTTTCTACACGACCCAGGCCCTGCCACTCAGCCCGGTCCCGCACCCGCAGCAGAGCTCGGACCGCGCGTACGAAAGTCGACCACGCAACGGCAACTCGAAGCCGCCTTGTCCGCGGACGACGTGCAGCGCGGGCTCGCGCGTGGCAATGCGCTGCTCGGCTCGCTGAGCTCCGCCGCGCGTTCCGAAGGTCCGACGCGCGGTGAGGCTCTCTTCCGCGCGACGGTATCCGCCGATGGCAGCTTCGGAAATGTCGAGCTGCTGCGCGGCACCGCGACGGAGTGGAGCTCGGTGATGACCGCCTTTCGACAGCTCGCCGCGAGCAAACACGTTCGTCTTCCGCCCGGCGCAAAGGGCCTGCGTGTGACCTTCAGCGTAAAAGCGAAGGTCCAACGCCCAAGCGGCAAAGAGGCCAATGATACTGCCGTCAGTGCGAACAATCCTTCACTCGGCGGGAATGGCCTGGTGCCCGGTGGGGATTTCGATCTGGCGGATCTCGGCAGCGGTTCGCAGCGTCTCGTTTATGCGCGCGTTGTGTCCGAAGAAGTGCTTTAAGGGGCTTTAAGCGCCATGCCGTTCGGTTAGCCGCTCAACCGATCGAAATCACGTTGGAAAGCCGGGTGTTCTTTTTCGGAAGCTCGGAGTCATGCTCGCACAGAGCGCGTCGCGCAGGTGGCCTTGTCGGCCAGCTTTGGCGCGGCAGGCACTTTTGATCTCGAAAATCGAGTTTGAATTCGAACTCGATTTTCTCACTCTGAAGGCGCCCTTCGCGCAAGGTTTGCGCCTAAATTCTAAAGCGAACAGCCTTGCCGCACGAGCCCCAATTCCCCTCTCTTCTTCTGGCGTTTGGCGTTCGCCCAGAGCCTTCCGCGCGCCGCAATTCGCGCGGGCGACCGCTTGGCGTTTTGGCGTTTTGGCGTTTTGGCGTTTTTGGCGTTTTGGCGTTTTGGCGTTTTGGCGTTTTGGCGTTTGGCGTTTTGGCGGTAAAAAAATCTGGGTGCCGAACTGCACCCAGAACAGCTCAGTCGAGAGAGGTGCGATGCTGGCTCGCGATCGCCCCCTTCCTCCTCGAGGCCGTTCACTCGAGAGCGTTGGCGCCAAATTTTGCGCGAAGTTCACCTCCACAGTGAGAAAATCGAGTTCGAATTCGAACTCGCTCTTTCGCGAGTCGGCCCCACCACGCCCAATGGGAGCGTGAGTTCCATTCTCAGCTTCGACAAAAAAGCGGCCGGGTTTCCCAAGTGATTTCAATTATTTGGGCTGCTAACCGAACGGCGCTGTGCTTTAAGGGTGCATCGAGGGGACGGGGGTCCCCGGGAGGCCCACATGACCACGAGTCGAGCGATTGCTTCATTCCTACTTTTCTTGTCGAGCGCGGGCTGCAGCAGCGACAACGCAAACAGCGAGTCCACGACGCCAGTCGATCAGTCCGGCGCCGCGCTGACTTACTACGGTGACGTAGCGCCCATTCTTCAAGACCATTGTTTGCAGTGCCATCAGGCGGGAGGCATCGCGCCCATCCGCTTGGATGACTACGCAACTGCCAAAGCAAATGCCGCTGCCATGGCGGCCGACACTGCGGCGCGTGACATGCCGCCTTGGTCGGTGACCTCCGACGGCTCTTGCGGCGAGTTTTCGGGCTCACTCGCGCTCAGTGATGAGCAAATCGACACGATCGGCAGATGGGCCAAAGGCGGCGCGAAGGAGGGCACGCCGCACGCGCTCGAGGTTCCGCCGCTGCCTTCGATCGGCGCGGCAACTGCGTATCAGTCACCTAAATTCATGCCCATCATTCAGGGCGGCCCATTGACGGCAGCCGACGAGTATCGCTGCTTCGAGCTCAACTCCGGCGTGGGTGCGTTGCGGTTCATCACCGGTTACGACGTCACACCGGGCAACTCCGAGATGATCCACCACGTGCTCGCGTTCATCGTCGATCCGGATGCGAAAACCGAGCTCCGCGCCGAGCCCAACCTCACCAACGGCGAATTGATCGCCCGCCTGCACGCGGAGACGCCGGATCGCGATGGCTGGCCGTGCTTCGGCATGGCGGGTGACGGTGTTAGTGTCAATGCGGCCCCGGTCGTTTGGGCGCCCGGACAAGGCCCCGTGCAGTTCCCGGTCAAGAGTGGCGTGCCGCTCAGACCGACCGACAAGATCGTGATCCAGATTCACTACAACTTGCATGATATGTCCTTGGTCGGTGAGAGTGACCAAACCACGGTCAAGTTGCGGCTCGCGGAGCAAGTCGAGCGGGTCGGTCTGTTCGTGCTCGATGATCCCTTCTTAGACACTCTCGGTGATGCTACTCCCGCGCAGCTCGCACCGGGCAAGCCGTCCGTAAAATACAACTGGACTCAGCGGCTCGCGGACTTCGGGCTCAGTGAGGTCCCGGACCTGCAGTTGAACGGCGTGATGCCGCACATGCATCAACTCGGTCGCAAGTATCGCCTACAAGTTTCCACGACGAGCGACAACGCGTGCGCCGCGGACGTCCAGAACTGGGACTTCCATTGGCAACGCATGTACTTCTACGACAAGCCGCCTGCGCTCGACGCAAGCACCCAGTTCGCCGTCACCTGTGACTACGACACCACGAGCGTGACCGCGCCCGTCCTACCGGGTTGGGGCACCAGCAACGAGATGTGCTTGGCTACCTTGTATTTCACCGCGCCGATCGCGGCATTCCAATAACTCTGAGTTCAGTACCGCGCGCGCCCACGCGCGGCAGGGTAGGATCTGCCAAAGTCTTGGCGAGTATCGAGGGGCGCGAGCTAGGCGGTTTACTCCCGCGGGTGACGCGCTATCCTCGGCTGGAGATAGGGAGGAGTACCGATTGGCTCATTCGATGTTTGACTCGCGGGCGGTGTTCTTATTGGCGGCGTTTGCCTACGCGTGCGGCGGTTCGTCCGCCAATGCGGGAGCAGGTGGAACCGGTCCGGGCACCGCGCAAGCGGGCGCGAGTTCGAGTGCGGGCACGAGTCCAGGCGGTACTTCGGGTTCGGGGTCCGCCGGTGCGGGGAACGTCGCTGGAGTAAGCAACGGCGGTGCGGGGATCGTCGCTGGAGCAAGCAACGGCGGGTCGACATGCGCCGCGATCACTCCTTGCGGTGGTGACTTGGTCGGAACTTGGACGATCCAGGACGTATGCCTGTCGGCGACGGCCTTGGATACAGGGTCCGCCGCCTGTTCGGGAGCGACATTCAATCTCACTCCGTTCAGCGCGACGGGCTCGATTTCGTTCAAGGCCGACAACACCATGGTCTCGTCCGCGGTGATCTCGTTTCATGAAACGGTGAACTACCCGCCCAGCTGCTACACGGAGGCCCAGTGCACGGCTTTCGTCGACCTTCTATCGACCCAAGCGAGCGTGTCGAACGCCCACTGTTCTTACGACGCCGGCACCGGCTGCTCTTGCTCGTTGGACTCGACTCAGCCCTCGATGAGTAGCGGAACCTACCAAATTCAGGGGAGCAACGTGACCATCATGACTACCGGTTCCGACAAAGTGGGCGTCGATGAGTTTTGCGTGTCGGGCGACACTCTGAGGCTCTTCCAGCGCAACAGCAACGGCCTCGCGGCAAGCATGATCCTCACCAGGTAACGCGGCGCTGCCGCCTGGCTGCGCCGCTTCTGCGCGCGAGCGTGGCGCCCAGTGCCAGCAGCAGTGCCAGCGCCGACCCACGCCGCCCCGACCCCAGCCCTGTAAATGAGCAGGCTTCGGCGCGGTTGTCGCTCGCAGGCTTTGCGTGCGGCACTTCGCACTGGGGCGGCGAGAGCGGCCCGACATTCCCGAAGTTATCTACGGCGGCCACGGCCACGGTGTACGGGACACCGTTGACCAGGCCATCGGCAATGCCGCGGGTCACATCGGCTTTGGCTTCGCCACAGCGCAAGTGCTGGAGTGAGGCCGCGGACGATCCCCCGATCAGCTCGACGGAAGGGCGACACATCACATCCTCGGAACCCGCATCCGTTGCGTTTGCGGTCGCGTTCGGATCGCCCGGCGGGGGATCACAGAAGAACTGAGTCCCAGCGAAGTGCGCGTCCAGTTGAATTGCACCGGGTGTGAAGTTCAGGATGAGCTGGCCATCACCGCTCGATACGCTGAACTCCGGCGGTGGCGAACCGTTCAGTCGATAGGCGAAGCGGCTGCTGGCCTGGGCCCCGACGACGTTGTTCGCATCGATCAGCGTGACATATGCCTGCAGGGTCTGCGCACTGCTGACGGAACTAGTGGCTTCGCAGGCCGCTTCGGCGGTTGGGGGCGTGTCGTCGTTGGCGACGCCGGCGCGCGTCCGACCCCTCAAGAAGTCCTGAACTGAAAACTCGATCGATTGGATCACGTCGTCAGGTTGCTTGGAGTACACTTGCCAACAGGTCGCGTTTGCCGAGGGAGGCCGATTGACGGTTACATCACATGCCACGCCGGCCCAAACCTCCAAGGCGTACCCGTCGTAGTTTTGAAGCTCGACCGTGAGCTTGATCGAGTCATTGGCCAGGCAGTCTGCGAAGTTGATCCGGTTCTCTTCCAAAGCCCCATGAGGCAACGCGCGCGACACATCGAGGATGCGGACATTGGCGCCGCCGCTCTGCGCTGCCGCCGCTATCGAGAATAAGCCCCAACCAAGCGCCGCGCCCAACCCAAGTAGAACCTTCGCCATGCGCTCGTGCGTAGCACGAACGGTCGACGGCCATCGGTCAGATGCTCGTTCAGTAGAACGCAGCCGGCCACGGATTTTCCGTGTCCAACGGGCGCTCCGGCCGCATCAGCACCCGTAGCGCGCCTTCTTGTTCGCGGGTGAGCCCACCGTGCGGGCTGCCCGGATGGCCACGCAAGCGTTCCACCACGGCGCGCAGCTCTTGCTCGGGGCTGAGCGTTGCTTGGCTCGTTCGGGCGGGCGCCGTCGCGGGTGCAGGTGCCGTCGCGGGTGCAGGTGCCGTCGCGGGTACGGGCATTGCCGCGCGCTCGGCCAGTAGGCGCTCGTTCATCGCCAGCAAGCGGTCGAGCCGACTCGAGAGGCCGCTCTCCTCAGCACGTCGATCGACGAGGGCGCCCGCGCGTTGCTCGAGCCGAGACATCCGCAATTCGAGCGCATCGGCGCGCGCCTGTTGCCACGCGGCGTCTGCGCGCGAACGGCCGAGCTCCTCACTCAGACGCAGTGCATCATCGTGCTGCGAGGCACAGCCGGCCAGCGCAACGCACAGCGCTGTGCCCCCGAGCAATGACTGAGCCTGGTGAACCCAATGGCGCATGACCCAAACAGCGTAGCAGGGAACGCGATTCTGTCATTCGGTCCGGGTTTCACGGTGGGATGGTAACCCCGGGAATGCCGGCGAACGAGAACGGCTGCCCCTCGACCGTGAAACGGGCACGCAACGCGCCATCGTCGCGCGAGGACGGAGCCACCGAGACTTCGAACTCCCCGGGTTCGACCACGCGGCGCTCGTAGGCGTCGATCAGGGATAACCGTTCTTGTGGGATAGTCAGGGTGATGGTGCGCCGTTCACCGGCGGCCAAAGTCACGCGGGCGAACCCGATCAGCACCTTGTTCACCCAAGTCACCGATGTCACCAGGTCAGAGCCGTATACTTGGGCGATCTCGGTGCCTTCACGCGCTCCGCTGTTGTGAAGCTCGAAGCTGAGCTCCAGCGCTTCATCCGGCGCGAACTCCGACTTTGCGAGGCGCAAGTGGGAGTATTCGAAGCGCGTGTAGCTGAGCCCGAAGCCAAACGCGAAACGCGGGCTCTGATCGAGATCCGCATAGCTCTTGCCGTGCTGACCGCGGACCTGGCTGTAGAAGCTGGGCTGTTGACCGACGTGCTTCGGAAACGAGATCGTGAGTTTCCCCGAGGGATTGAAATCGCCGAACAAGAGCTCGGCGAAGGCCGTGCCGCCCTGCATCCCCGGGTTGAAGCACTCCACGATTGCGGCGGCGCGTTCACTCGAAGCGGGCAGCACGAGCGGTTTGCTGTTCACCAGCGCGAGCACCACTGGTTTGCCGAGAGCAACGATCGCGTCCACCAGTGCGGCTTGGCCGCCCGGCAGCTCGAGCGTGGCCGTGCTGAGCGTCTCGCCGATGAACGGCAACGCATCGCCCACCGCGAGCACGATTAGGTCGGCGTCTGCGCATGCGGCAAGCGCGGCGGGCAGTTCGCTGGCATCTGCAGAGTCGAGCGAGCAACCTCGCGCGTACGCAACCGAAACGGATGCTGGCACGCGCGCGCGAATGCCGTCCAGCAAAGTAACCGTGCAGGCACGCGGGTGCTTGCCCGCGCTCGGCGGATGCTGCGAGCTGCCCAACGACCAATCTCCGAGCTGGGCCAGCGGATCGTCGGCGTTCGGACCAAGCACGGCGATCTTTTGCAAACGGTCGGCAGACACCGGCAAAATGCCGTCGTTTTTCAAGAGCACGAGTGACTCGCGCGCGACCTTCAGATTGAGCGCGCGGTGCTCCGCACTCGCGATCACGCTGGCTTGCTGCGCGCGATTGGGACGGCGCGGGTTCTCGAACAAGCCCATGCGAAACTTGAGGGTCAGGATGCGTCGCAATACGGCGTCGATCTCCGTCTCCGCCAGTAGCCCTTCGCGGACCGCGGCTTGCGCGCCCTCGAAGAAGCTGGGCGTCGCCATGATCAAATCATTGCCGCAACGCACTGCCACCACCGCCGCCTCTTTGGCCGACGGTACGACGCGCTGCTCCCAATGCAGGCGTCCTACGTTGTCCCAGTCCGTGACCAAGATCCCTGCGAAGCCCCATTCTTCCTTCAAGACCTGGGTCAGGAGCCAATGGTTGGCGGTCGATGGCAAGCCGTCCATCGATTGGTAACCGGTCATGAAAGTCATGCAACCGGCACGGGCCGCACGCTCGAACGGCGGCAGGAAGAACGATCGCAACTTGCGCCGAGAAATATCGGCCTCGGAGGCGTCGCGCCCGCCCTGCGTTTCGGAGTAACCCGCGTAGTGCTTGGCGCACGCCAGCACGCCGTTCGGATCGTCCAAGCCCGCGCCCTGATAGCCGCGGATCATCGCGGCGCCGAACTCACCGATCAGAAATGGATCTTCGCCGAAGGTCTCGCCGGTGCGGCCCCAGCGCACGTCACGGCTCAAACAGAGCACGGGCGAAAATGTCCAATGCGCGCCGGTGGTCGCCATTTCGCGAGCCGTGACGCGCGCGGCGGCTTCGATCAGCTCGACGTTCCACGAACATGCCATCGCGAGCTGCGTGGGGAAGATGGTCGCGCCGGGGTGAAACGAATGACCGTGAATGCCGTCTTCGCCGATCAACAGCGGAATGCCGAGCCGCGTCTCGGCCGCAGCGTCCATCGCTTTGGAGAGCTCGTCGTTCAAGATGTGCAAGAGCGACCCGGGCTGCAGCTCGCGCACCGTCTCGAGGGGTTTGATTTGCCCGTTGAGCTGCAGCAATTGCCCCACCTTCTCCGGCAAGGTCATGCGCGCGATCAGATCTTCCACGCGGCGCTCGAGCGGTTGACTCGGATCTCTGTAGGTAGGTGATTCGCTCATCTTCGATTCGTGCTCGGAAAACCGTCTCTCATTGGTACGGAAATAGTCCTCACCAACACACCATCACTCTGCGCCCTGCAATAACCCAAGCGGGTGAAGTCGCGCTAATTGCCGCGTAACGTAAGAAGATTGCGGGAATTTTGCATAAAAATGATCGGTTCTGATGGCGCGGGGAATACTTGCGAGGCAGGATTGATGGCTCGCGTGCTCCACAACATACTGAAAAATTGCATCGTCAGTGCTTCTGTTCTGTTCGTAGCCACTGGCTGCGCCGGAGGCGCGGTGAATGACGACGACGGCTCTGCAGGCGCTGCGCCCGGCGCCGGCGGTAGCTTCGCCAGCGGCGGTACCTTCTCGGCAGGGGGCAGCAGCAGCTCCAGCGCGGGCAGGAGCACGGGCAGCGGTGGGCGTGGCGGCAGCACGTCGGGTAAGGGCGGCAGCGGCCCCGGTCCTGGCACGGCGGGCTCCGGCTC
>Ga0247772_1000023_pt1 | contig 136365 bp, 91 predicted proteins | sample UWRJL151409C6_FD_179945 | JGI IMG/M metagenome (GOLD analysis project Ga0247772, IMG submission 179945) | Plant litter microbial communities from Arlington Agricultural Research Station in Wisconsin, United States - UWRJ-L151-409C-6 | ecosystem: Environmental > Terrestrial > Plant litter >...
CGCAGAGGGCGGCGGGGGCGCAGAGGGCGCGGCGATGGGCGGCGGGGGCGCGGAGGGCGCGGCAACGGGCGGCGGGGGCGCGGAGGGCCCACGAACTGGCGGATCCGAGAACGCGGCGCTCGGCATGGGCGGTGGCGCAGAGTCGCGCTTTGGCGGTGGCGTCGAGTCACGCTCGATCGCGGCTGGTGGCGTCGGTGGGGGCAGGCCGATCAGGGTCGCGGAACGTGGCCGCATCGGCCGTACGCTCTCTTGACGCTCTGCTTTTGCCTCGACCTGCGGAGCCGCGGACGCAGTTGGCGAGGTCAGGGGCTCGGGTGCGGGTTGCTCCAAGGGAGCTTCGGACGCAGTTGGCGAAGCCAGCAGCTCGGCGGCGGGCTGCGCCGACGAGACCTCGACCGGAGCGGGCGGGTCCGGCGGCGCAACGGAGGCGGCGGCGGGTGCAGCGGCCGGCATGCGCATAGGCTGCAGCATGACCCGCGTCACTTCATTCGAATCGTCCGCGCCCCAGTCGGTGTCGATATCGTCGGTGGACGGGGGAGTGGATGGCAATCCCGGAGCATCACTCGCTGGCCGGGGTGGCACCGAAGACGACTGTCCCTGAACGCTTGCGCGCTCCAATTCCTCCTTACTCACGACATCCCTTGGGTCTCATACACTCGAAATGGGGTCAAGCATTGCCGTTCGTGTGAATGCAAATGAATCGGTGGAACTTTTCAACGCGACGAAAGTCGGCGTTTTGACGCCAGTTCACAGCGCGGGGGGCGCCAGAATCAAAACTTTTGGTTCGCTGAACTCCTCGACCGCGAAACGAACCCCCTCCCGACCCAGGCCCGAGTCCTTCATCCCGCCGTAGGGGTAGTTGTCTACGCGCAGCATGGGCGTGTCGTTAATCAGCACCGCGCCGTAGCGAAGGTTGCGGAAGGCCAAAAGCGCGCGGCCGACATCGTTCGTGAAAATGCCGGCCTGCAGCCCGAATCGCGAGCGATTGCATGCCGCGAGCGCGTCCTCGAAGGAATCAACCGACTCGACCACCGCCACCGGGCCGAATACCTCGTCGCGGCAGACTCGCATTTGCTCCGAGGTATTGGTCAAGATCGTGGGGAAGACGACTTGGCCTTGAGCCTGACCGCCGAGGAGTACGCGCGCGCCTCCGTCTTTGGCTTCGCGCACCCAGTCCAGCACCCGCGTGACGTGCCGAGCTTCGATCAGCGGTCCAACCGTGGTCTCCTCGCGCAGCGGATCGCCGCACACGACGCGCTCGCTGTGCTTCACGAAGCGCTCCACGAAGTCGGCGAACAGACTGCGATGCACGAACACGCGTTGCGTCTTGATGCAGACCTGTCCGGCGTTCGCCCAACAACCCTCTGCAACGCGAGGAACGATCGCGTCCAAGTTCACGCCTTGATCGATCACGCACGGTGCGTTTCCGCCGAGCTCGAGCAGCACGGCCTTCTTGCCCGCGATGCTCTTCAAGCGAAAGCCGAGGCTATCGCTACCGGTGAACGAGAGTACGGCCATGCGCTCGTCCGTCACCAGCTTCTCGGCGACTTTGGGCGGCATGTGCAGCACGCTGAGCAGGTGTCGGGGCATCCCCGCTTCGATCAGCCATTGGCCAAGCGCGTGCGCGGTGAGCGGGCTTTGTTGGGCGGGTTTCAAGACCGTGGGCGCGCCCACCGCGAGCGCCGGCGAAAGCTTGTGCGCGACCAGGTTGATCGGGAAATTGAACGGCGCGATCGCCGCAATTGGTCCGCGCGGCACTCGCTCGAACAAGCACAGGCGCCCTTCTGTTCCGGGTAGTTGGTCGATCGGCAAGACTTCGCCACCGAGCCTGCGGCTTTCGCCGGCGCCGAGCGTGAAGGTCAGCGCAGCGCGCGCTACCTCAGCGCGCGCGTAGCGGATCGGCTTGCCACTCTCGCGGGTGATGAGTTCGGCCAGCTCGGCCGACTTGTGCTGCAAAGTGTGGGCAATGCGCTCCAAGACTACGGCTCGCTCGTGCGTTGCAGGTCGCAGTCCGGACTCGAAGGCGACATGCGCCGCGTCGATTGCGGACTCGAGATCACTCGCGCTCGCCTCCCCGACCTCGGCGACGGGCTCACCATCGTAGGGGCTCTTGATCAGTTGGAATTGCGCGGTGTTGCGCAATTCACCTGCGATCTGAGTCCGATATCGCTGCAACATTCCAGTGTCCTCTCAGTTCTGCGCCAAATCCGGGAGTGGGCAACGCGAAACCCAACACCGCTTTTGTAGCAATTCGTCCGCGGTTTGCCCGACATGTGGGAGCGTCAGTGCAAAAAAAGTCCTACTGTAGGTGCTCAAATCGCGCTTTACACACACGAAGTCCGAACCGTATAACCAAACACGCATGAGGATATTAGCCGCACTCGTCCTCGGTTACTTCTTCGTCGTCGGCAAAGTCGGCGCGGGGTTGGGGGCGGATCCGGCCAAGCCCGAGGCGTTGCGTGCCGGCCTGACTACCGCCGCGCGCAGCAACCTCGATCATGCGCTCAGCCTCTCCCTGGTCGAGCCACCCGCCCCGTTCGACGCCGCACTCGATACTCCCAAGCGGAGCGTAGGTAGCGTTTCTCCCGGCACCCGCGTGATCTCGTTGCCCTCCGGCTGCCGCTCAGTTTCCAAGCCGTATGACTTGGTCGTGCACTTTCACGGCGCACCCGCGGTGATGGAAACCGCATTCGAGCACTCGGGGATCGATGGCGCGCTCGTCGTCTACAACCTCGGTCTCGGATCCGGCGCCTACGAAGATCCGTATTCGATCCCGAATTCATACGATCACATGCTGGAGAGCGTGCGGGTCGCCGTGCGTGAGTTGTGCCCGGCTGCGGCCAAGCCCAAGCGTGTGGCTCTAAGCGGTTGGAGCGCCGGTTACGGTGCCATTCTGCACATCATCGATCGCGCGAAAGATGCCGCGCGCGTGGATGCCGTGCTGCTCGCCGATGGCATGCACGTCGGCTTCGAGCCCGTTGGTTTTCGCAAAGTGAGCGCCATCTCGATGGCCCCGTTCACGCTATTTGCGGACGAAGCGATCGCCGGCAAGAAGCTATTTGCGATCACGCACTCCACGATTCAAACGCCGTACGCCAGCACCACCGAGACCGCCGAGTTCCTGCTCGACACCGAGGGCTTGCCGGTCGATCGTCGTGAAGTCGCCGGGCCGCGCCCGGGCATGACCCGCACCTCGCGTGCCGACCGTGAAGGCTTTCACATGCTCGGCTTCGCCGGCGAAGACAAAGCCGCTCACTGCGATCACCTGTTCGCCTTCGGCGAGTTGCTGTTCACGCCGCTGCAAGAGCGCTGGTCCAAGAAGTAAGCCCTTCGCAGCTCACACGCGCGTGAGGCGTGTCCGCCCGAAAGGGCGCTATTTGCAAGGCAGGAAGACCGTGCCGCACTTCTTTTTGGGTGCGGATAGTGTGCCTGGTTTCGGCTTGGCGGGTGCGACGGCCACGGCAACGGTTGGTTTTGGTGCGACGGGAGCTGGGCTGGCCGCGCTCGAGGCAGCTTTAGTCCCGATCTGCTTCGATGCGACGGGGCCCGGGGTGACGACGGGGGTTTTGGCGGCCGCGCTCGTCTGCGGGGCGGCGCTCGGAGTGGCCTGAGTAGGACTGGGAGTAGCTTGAGTAGCAGTAGGAGTAGGAGTCGGAGTGGGAATCGCTGCGGTGGGAGCAGAGGGAGTGGAACTGGGCGTTGGTGTCGGTGCGGATGCAGGCGCGTCGAGAGTGGGAGCGGAGGGCGAGGGCACGGGCACGGAGGACTCGGCGGCGACTTCGGCTTGGTGGTGGTGGTAGAGAGCGGAAGCGCCAAGAGCGGTTAGACCGAAGCAGATCACGGCCCCGCCGATGAACAGGGGAGCGGCATTGCGCTTCTTCGCGGCAGGCACCGGGCCCTCTAGTGGGGCGTACTGCGCGCTTTGCACCGTTGGCAAGCTAGCGGGGGGCGCGACGGAGTGCGTCGCGGCAGGCGGTGGCAATGACTCTGGCTGGAAGATCAGCGGCTGAGCGATTGCAGCTGCGACGCCTTCCAAGGCCACCGCGTTTTGGCTCTGCGGTGCGAATAGGTTGCGGGCAATGGCCTCGAACGTGCTTGCCAACTCGCCCGCGGATGCGAAGCGGGTCTGGGGATTGGGCGAGACCGCACGCTGGAACCAGGCGTCGAATGCGGGATCGAGTGACGCGCCCAGTTCCCGCGCGCGCAGCGACGCGGAATCGAGCGGCGCGGCCAGCTCTTGCCACAGCGCACCAGGATCGATCGGAGCGACACGCGCCGCGCGGTGCAATGCACCGCCAGCGAGCGCGAAGAACGTGACCAACCCCAACGCGAAGATATCCATGGCGGGGGTCGAGCGCGCGTTCGGATCTGCGGCATCCGGGGCGACCCAGCCTACCGTTCCTCCCCAGCCGGGAGGCGGGGGAGAGGCCGCGCGCAACAAGGCGACGCCAAAGTCACTGATGCGGACCCAGTGCGCGTTCTCTGGCGAGACGAACACGTTCTCTGGCTTTAGATCGCGATGCACGAGGCCAATGCCGTGCGCGGCGTCCAGCGCGCGTGCCAGCACGGAAAGTGCGCTGGCCATGTCTGCGGGAGTGAGCGGCCCGCGCAGCCGCACGCGGTCGGCCAACGACGACCAAGCTACGCGCTCGGCCACGTAAAATGGCCGGCCCGAGTTGGCATCGATGCCGAAATCGTGAGTGCGGGCAACGCCCTCCACGCCCAGGCCGGAAGCCGTGCGCGCGGTTTGCTGCAGGGCCGACCAAAGTTCGGACTGGCCGAGCGCATTGGGCCAAAACAGCTTGAGCGCGAAGGTGCCCGTGCTGTGCATGTCGCGCACGCCGTACACCTCGCCGGTCTCGCCGCTGCCGATGAAATCCTGAATCTGCCAGCGACCGGCCAAGATCGCGCCGGCATTGATCAGCGGCTGAGCCGCGCTCACGGTGTGCCCTTCACGCTCTTTACGGCCATCATCACCTTTTCGGCATCTGCCTGCGCTTCCGGCATGACCACGAAACCGAGGCCCGCAATGGCCCGATCGACTGTGATGTGCACGACGAACACGAGTAGCGTCCCAGCGCCCTGCTCGTGCAGCTCGGGGTTGCCGCCGTTGCCCGTGGTCTTGCTGACCTCCCACAAATCCACCTTCGCACCCTCGGAACATTCGAGACACGGATCGGTTTCGAGGCTGATTTGGGGCTTTCGGAGGCGCTTCTTGAGCGCGTCGAATTTCACTCTTTCGATGGCGGAATCGCCGCTCAACTTGACCAGGGCGGCAAGCACCGTGGCCTCGTCGCTGGTCGGCACTTCCACTGCCGCGAGCACGGACTTGCCGTCGGGGCTCACGGCCACTGAGCGATCACTGAGCTTTGCGAACTTCCAACCCACCGGGGGCAAGATCGTACTGTCGTGCTCGCCAATCCCGAGGTGCGTCGCGGTCGTGGCGGTGCAGTTCTCGGCCAGCGCCACGCACGGTGGTGGCGGTGGCGGTGGCGGTGGCGGCGGGGGCGGGGGCGGCGCAGCCGGGGCGACCACCACCGGTTGCTCGGTATGGCAGCCGGATGCGCCCCCGGCCACGAGCAACACCGCAAAAAGACAGAGCCAGAATTTAGCGGCCAAAGCGCTCGCCACAAAAGCACAGATCAGGCAGCCGCGCGCCCTCGAACGTGGGGCGCGCTTCGGCCACCGGTTATGGAACCGCGGGTGCCCACTTGCCAGGCTCGTAACGTCGGGTTACGCCTGCGCCGCCTACGGAGCCCCGCGAGGGGAGGTGGAAATCCACCTTGGGAAGTCCGGTGAAAATCCGGCACGGAGCCGCCGCCGTAACCTGAGTATCCGCGCGCCAATGAGACCAGTGAGGGTCGGGAAACCCCGGACCTCGCGAAGGTGGCACGCAGATGAGAGGGAAGTCGGAAGACCTGTCTGTAGGCTAGCCGGAGCGACCTGAGTCGCCTCGGCGCCGTCCACCACGGAGCGCGAGCTCGCTCGGGAGTCCTACATTGGTCAGCTTTTTCGGGCGCGCGCTTGGCGCGCTTCTTTTGATTGGGTTTCTTACTTCGGCGTGCGGACCGGCGGGAAGCGATAGCGCGGCGTCCGATTCCGAACGCATTTGCCTATCGCGCTTCGCGACCACGGTCGAATCGTTCACGGCCGGTCCTGGCCCGAACTTCGGTCAGGCCGACTTGCCCGATGTGGTGCTAGGGCCACCCAAGGGGGCCGGAGCGATCAATGGATCCCTGGACGTCGTGACTCTGGGCAACGGCGGCTCGATCACGCTCGGCTTCGCACCGAGTTCGATCGTCGATGGCCCTGGTCCAGACTTCATCGTGTTCGAAAACGCGTTCTACGTGAACGGCGATCCAGAGGCGCCGTTCGCCGAATTGGCGAGCGTCGAAGTCAGCGCCGATGGCGAACATTTCGAAGCCTTTCCGTGCTCGGCTACGGTAGCTCCGTACGGCAGCTGTGCGGGCTGGCATCCGGTGTACGCCAACCCGAACACGAACACGATTGACCCGACCGATCCGGCGGTCGCAGGCGGCGATGCCTTCGACCTGGCAGATCTCGGAGTGACGCAGGCTCGCTTCGTGCGCATCACCGACCGTGTCGATCTGACCGGGACCAATGGTCTGTTCGATCTCGATGCGGCGTCGATCGTGAACGCGGACTGCCCATGACCCGTGCCCGTTGGCAATCCCTGCTGATCGCGCCGCTCCTTTCTGCATGCGGTGCGCCGCGAGTTACGCCCGAGAGCCAGGGTGTTTCCGTGACGCCAGGGCCGTGCGGTCGCGGCTTGGTGGTCGTGGAGTCGGACTACCAATCGAGCAATGTGTCGCTGCTCGATTTCGAAGGCCACGTGCTCTCCGAATCGCTGGTGAGTTCGGGCACGGAAGCTTCGGGCTTCGGTGTTCGGCTCGGCGGTGACGTGGTGCCGCCATCGAGTCCACAGACCGGCGCCGGAGTCGTGCTGATCGATCGCTATCCGGCCGGTGTCTTGCGTTACATCGAGCTGGCCACGGCACGGGTTACGGCCGAGCTCTCGGTCGCGACTGGGTTTCGCTCGAACCCCCAGGATTACTTGCCGCTCAGTCCGGAGCGGGCCTACGTTGCGCGCTACGAGGCCAATCCCAACGCGGGTCGACAAGACTGGGACGCGGGCGGTGACGTTTTGATCGTCGATCCGAGCGTACCGGCGATCACTGGCCGGATCGATCTTGCTCCAGCGCTCGCCGGTGAACCCGCGAAGTTCTCGGCGCATCCTGCGCGGCTGCTGAACGTGGCGGGGCGGATCTTCGCGTTGCTCGCCGCGTATGCCAACGACTATTCGAGCGGGATCGCGTCTCGCTTGGTCGAGCTCGATCCCGACACCGACTCACTGCTTTCGACGCTCGTGCTCGACGGCCTGCGCGGCTGCACTGCGCTGGCCGTGTCGCCGGATGAACGCGAGCTGGCGGTGGCTTGTACTGGTGATGACCTTCGCAGCAGCCAGCCCAAGCTCGATGCCTCGGGGCTGGCACTGATCGACATCGCCGCTGTGCCGCGGCTCGGCAAGCGTTTCGAAGCGATCGAATTGGGGAACGCGCCGCTCGGGTTCGGGCTTGCTTACGCGGCGCCAGAAGTGCTGCTTTTCGGCACTTTGGGCCACTTCGACGACTCGGGTGCGTTGGCCGCGGAGGACTCTTTGCGGAGGCTGGACACGTCGTCCGGGCGAGTCGATGAATTGCTGCAGTCGGAGGGCGAACCGTTCACCTTGGGCGCAGCCAGCTGCGCCGTGTCCTGTGGCGTATGCTTTGCTGCGGATGCCAAACGCTCGGGCGGTAGTGTGCTCCGCTTCGCGCTGGACGCAGCCGGGAATTTTGCGACGCCGACTGCGATTCGCGCCGAGACCCGAGTGGGCTTGCCCCCGCGCTACTTGGGCTCGTTCTGAGGATCGCCCAGCGCGCCATTGACGGAGTTCGCTCCGGGAGCAACCGGCAACGCTCCGGGTGCCAACGCCGTCGGGGGCGCTGCCAGCGTCGGCGCGGGGGCCTCGCTCGGACGATCACCTTCGGAGACTTCGGGATCCTGCAGATCGCCTTCGGCCTCTTGGTCGTGATCGTGATCATGACCGCGCGCGTTCGTCTTGCGCGGTGCTTCTCCGGGGCCCGCGTAGTCCACCCAGTAGGTATTCGTGTCGCGCACGTCGAGATGCACGAACGATGAGTTCGGGTAGTAGCCGACGCCGACCGAATTGAGCGTGCGCAGATAGTCGCGAAGCGTGATGTTGTCGACACCCGGGATGCTGAAGTCCACGGCGCGGCTCAGCTTGTGTCTGGAATCTTCGAAGAAGGACCGTGTGCGGTAGCCGCTCACGATTCGGATCGGGCGATTGCCGAACTTGGCGCTCACCTTCGCAAGCAGCTGAATTAGCCTGGGATCCGTCTCTGGGCGAGTGCCGGTGGCGCCGAACAACTTGGACACCTCGGTCTGCGCGGTCGGCGTGACCTTGCCCTTCTTGTCGAGCGCGTAGCCGTGAAAGTGGGCCGAGTAGGTGAAGAGATCCAGATACCCTTTGTGCAAGCCGAGGCGCGGCAGCTTGCCCTGCTTACTCACCTCTGCCTCGATGCTCGCGATAGAATCGCCGGGACGCGGGATGGCCAAGACCTGACCTGCGCGTAGCGTCGAGCGGCGCGTGATGCCGTTGGCGGCGCACAGCGCATCGACCGTGATCTTGTAGCGCTTGGCGATCGATTCCAGGCGTTGCCCCGAGTACACCTTGTGTGTGCGCGGGCCATCATCCGAATCGCTGTCGCGATCGCCGTCCTGGTCCTTGTCGTCTTTGTCGCTGCGCGTGGAGGCGGGCACCACGGTGTCGCTCGCGCGTTGCGGCGGGTAGAGTGTGCGTGCGCGAGTGCCGTCCGGATCGTCGAGACCGGGAATGGTCAATTTCTCGCCCGGCTTGAGGCGAGCGTTCTTCGACAGCCCGTTGGCGGTGCGGATCGCCTCGACGCTGACGTGGTAGCGTTTGGCGATCGAGGTCAGGCGCTGGCCCGCATACACGACGTGGAAGCGCTGTGGCTCGCCGCTCTCCCGGCCACTGACGGGCAACGCCCAGAGTGCGCCGGTGAGGGTCAGGAGCGCGAGGCGGCGACGATGATTGAACTCAGGCATCAGGGGTAGGCGAGGCAGGGCGGGGCGAGCAGTCCCGAGCGGTCCCCGGTTCTAACTCGGTTTTGGCGCGGATCCAGTGCAGTTTGCGCCCGGCGGGGACGGAAAAGACCCCGGCTCCGCCCTTCCTGTAAGCCGCCAAGCTCGCCCAGGGCAAAAATTCGCGTTGATCCGCGCCGCGCAAATCATTCTTGCGCAACCGGAAGGCGGTCCCGGCCGACTCCTTGACAGCGCAAAATTACAAAGTCGACTATCCGGGGCGCGCGCCTGCCTCGACTCCGCCGCTTGGATTTCTCATGACATTTCGCACAGGTTTACTGGCTTCGCTGATCGCGTGTGCGGCCTTTCTCGCCCCGCACGCAGCGCGGGCCGAAGCATCCTCCGCCGAGATTTCCGCAGCCAAGAAGGCCTTCGAAAGCGCGCTCACCGCAGAGGCAGAGCAGCGCTGGGCAGACGGGGCGCTCGATCTGCGTCAAGCGATTGCCGTTAAAGATACGCCGGGGTTGCGTTTTCATCTCGCGCGTTGCGAAACCGAGCTCGGGCACCTACTGGAGGCCTCGCTCGAATATGATCGGGCGCTCGAGCTGCTACGTCGCGGCGCCAAGGCGCCCGACGTGCAGAAGCTGCTCACGCCCGCGCGCACCGAACTCCTGCGCAGACTCCCGCGCTTGACCTTGGAAATTCCGGCGGACGTGCAAAGTCCGCTGATCTCGATCGACAAGCAAGCCTACCCTGCGAGTGAGCTCGCACTGGGGGTGCCTCTCAACCCCGGACTTCACGAGGTGCGCGTGCAAGCCGTCGGGCGGCGTGCTTTCGAACGCGCTATGAACCTGAAAGAGGGTGATCGCATCGCGCTGCCGGTCGTGTTGCCTGTCGCCGCGCCGCCGGGCGGGCCGAGCGAAGCGAGCCGAACCTCCGAGCCGCCGCCGGTCGAGCCGAGCCCCACTTCTGCTCCAGCCGTCGAGGGCAGTTCGTCGTCTGCCAAGCTGTACTTGATGATTGGTGAATCGGTGCTGACCGCAGCCGGGCTGGGCCTCGGGATCGGCTACGCCGTGGCGCGGAGCTCCGCGGCGGAGCGCATCGATTCCGCTCAAGCTCGCATCGGCGCCGCCGCGCCGGATGATCCAGCGGCTTGCGCCACGTCGGAAGGTGAGCTGGCCGGCGCGTGCTCGGACCTAAATGCCGCGCTCCGCGATCACGATCGCGCTGCGACCCTGTCTACGGTTGGGTTCGTGACCGCGGGGGTTGGCGCGGCGGCGCTGTTGACTACCTGGCTGGTCTACCCGAGCCCACGGGCGCGGGAGGCCGGGTTCAGTGTGCAGCCGGTGGCGGGCCTTGGCCGCCTCGGGTTGATCGGGCGCTTTTAGCAAAGCGGCGCGGCACTAGGCCGCGAGCGGCCCGATCGAGTTTCGAGCGGGCCTGCCTGCGCTTCGCGCCGTTCAGCGAGCGAAGTACTGAGTGGCGCGCTTTTGCCCTTTGGTCTTCAGCGCCTTCTGGGCGATGAGCTTCTTGACTGGCAAGTTGAGCTCCTTGGTCACGGTGCTCATGCCCGCGGCGATCTGCTCGATGCGCTGGCCCGCGTTGCCCTTCACGTAGTCGAGGAGGCGACCAGTGAGACGCTCGATCTCACCCGGATCACGCTTTTGACCCTTTTCGCGGCGGCCACCCCCACGCACGGGCGCGGCGGCAGCAGCGGCGCGGCCAGGGCGGCCAGCGCGACGAGGCGCGGCGCTTCCGCCGAGCGCGTCGCGCACGGTTTCCATCGCGGAGTCGCGAATTAGAGCGCTGAGCTCTTCGGCGAATGCCTCGACGCGACTGCGGATACGATCGTTCACTGTGTTCTTTGCCATGGCGGGCTTGAATATTCAGTGTGCGATCTCCTGTCAACTCATAAGCGCATTCGAATCGTCGTGTGGCAGTCTGACGCGATCGCACAAGTCGCGTAATTGCCCAATTGCCTGGCGGGTATTTCTGTTTGTTGCGGATCGCCACGCAAGCAGATCGGAAATCGCTCGTACTAACGACGATATATCGCGCTGGCACGATGTGATGCTCGGTGGAGCCGATACTGTTCAGTCTTGCCCTGCGAGCCGTTCCGAACACGGACCCGTGGTTGGGCAGACACGGTACGCCGACCAGGAAATGTCGGAAAAGTGCGGGGTGTCGACCATTTCTACTTGGCTCGATGATTGCTGTTCAGACCTCCTGACAGCTCCGATGTCACACCTGACGTAGCCAAAACGACAGACTGTCGGAGCCTTTGATCCCCCAACCAGGAGTATTGAAAATGACGATCTCGAAGCGCGGTATTCAGATGGTGGCAATATCGATGAGCTTTGTCAGTTTGCTGAGTTCGGCAAGTTCGCTTGCTTGCGGAGGGGATTGGTACCCCGAAGTGCAAATCGATCCACGCATTCGCGGGGTCGCCGAGGCGGAAAAGACGCTGGCAAAGGGCAACTACGTAGCGGCGGCGGGCAGCGTTGTGCGCATGATACCACACATCGAGACGCTGCACGCCAAAGCCGACCCATTGCTAGCGCGCGCGGAGCACGTGTTGGCGGTGGCTATTGCGCGTGAAGCAGGCAAGCTCGCGCTGCAGCAAGAGGTGCCCGCAGAGGTGCTCGGCCACTGGCTGGGCAAGACCAAGGTCGATCAGGGTAAGAACCTCGCTTGGTCGGTGAACACTCTCCGCCGCGAGCTCACGCTGCAAAAGGACGAGCCGAGACTGATGACGGAGCTCGGCGAAGCATTGTCCAAGCTCGATGCTGGCCAAGACGAAGCCCGCGCGATCCTCGAATCGCTAGCGGCGCGCGACTTGATCGCTTCGCCCCAAGGCTACAAGGCGCTCGCCGAGTTACGGCTGCAAAAGGGGGACCAGGCAGGTCAGCAGCTGGCCATGAAGCGCTGCGAAAGCATGGCTTCGGGAAGCAAGGTCTGCGAGTCGAGTGCACCCCGCGCGAGCTGAGGAGAAGGCAAGTGGGCGCGAGGTCTTGGTTCGAGCTCTTGCTACTATCAGCGATCGGCATTCTGCTCGCCGCGTGTGCTCCCCGCGGGCTGCAGCAGGGCCGCTCGCGGCCGGTACACAGCAGTGTGCCGGCCGCACTGCCACCGCCGCTCGCTCTCGCCTCGGCGAGCTCGACCGTGAAGCACGGTGACTCTCTGCGTGGGCGTGAACTAGTCCAGCACTTCGAATGCAATCGCTGTCACGAGGGGACCGGCTTGGCCTCAGCGCCACTCGCCAAGAATTGCTTTTCCTGCCACGAGCAGATCATCTCCGGGAAATTCCCCGTGAGCGCGGCCGCGTTGGCGCGCTTTCGCCCACACGTGGCGAGTGCGCGCGAGGCGCCATCGCTGACCGCACTCGGCGCGCGCTTCGAGGAGCGTTGGGTGGTCGAGTATTTGCTGGCCCCGCGCGACTTGCGCCCCACGCTTACCCCCAGCATGCCGCGCCTGGCGATTGAACCGTCCCAGGCGGCAGATATTGCCGCCTACTTGCTGGCAAATAGCCCGGCCCGAGCAGCGCTTCCCAGCACGCCCGGCAACCCCCGGCGCGGGTGGGAGCTGATGGATCAGAAGGGCTGCGCAACGTGTCATGCCTTCAGCGGCGCGCTGCCGTTCACCGCGAGCAAGGCTCTGCCGGCGGACAGCGATGTCGCGCGTGCCGCCGCATTAGCCCCAGACTTGCGCTTCACTCGCGAGCGGTTTCGCCGCGATCAACTGCTTTTCTGGCTATTGGATCCAAAGTCGATCAAGCCCGATACGCGTATGCCGAACTTCGGCCTCTCGAGTGAGGAAGCGACCGACATTGCCGCGTACCTGCTCGATGCCACGCTCGCTGTCGAGCCAGCCGCGCCGTTCGTGCGCCTGCCGCTGTTGACGCGCCAGGTGTCGTTCGAAGAGGCGAATCGGCAAGTGTTCTCTCGGACCTGTCATCATTGCCACACTGACGCCGAGTCCGCGGGAGGCGATGGCGGCCCAGGCAACACGGGAGGCTTTGGTTTTGCTCCGCGCGGCGTCAGCTTCTCGTCCCATGCCTCGATCCTGGCCGGGTATATCGATGCCAAGGGCGTGCGCCGAAGTCTGTTCGAGCCGCTGGCTGATGGCACCCCACGCTTGGTGGCCGCGCTCCTCGCACGTCATGACGAGTCGCGCGCTCCGCGCTCGGCGTCAGGGCATGCAGTGCGGGGGATGCCGCTCGGGCTGCCGCCGCTGTCTGCCGAAGACATTCAGCTCGTCGAGAGTTGGGTCGCACAAGGTAAACCACTGTAAATTCGCCTGCGCCTTTGACAGCGCCGGAGATGTCACGCTACCGTAGCGTTGGTGGTGGGCAGGTTGAAGGACGAGGGTCGAGTGATGCGTCGCAGGCGATCGCGTAAGATTCTGGGGGTAACGGTTTCGCTCGTTGCTCTCGCGGCGGCTGGTTGCGGTAGTAGCGACATCGAGAACCTGTTTGGCTCTGGAGCGGGTGGGCTTGGAGCGAGCGGCGCCGCGAACTTGGCCGGCAAGGGCGGAACTGGTGTTGCGGGCTCGCACAGTCCAGTTGCGGGCGCTGGCACAGGCCCGGCCGCGGGCGGCGAGGATAGCGAACACGCTGGCCGGGGCGGCGCACCCGTAATGAACGGCGGAAGCAGCGGCTCCGCCGGTCGCGCTGGGAGCAATCACGCGGGCAGCGCGGGCTCAGCTGGCGGCGCCGGCAAGGGAGGCAACGGCGCTGCCGGAATCGGCGGCACTGCAGGCGTTGGCGGAATTGCAGGCAACGCTGGCACCGCGGGCAGCAGTGGAGTTGGCGGCGCAGCCGGAGTTGGCGGCGCAGCCGGAGTTGGCGGCGCAGCCGGAGTTGGCGGCGCAGCCGGAGTTGGCGGCGCAGCCGGAGTTGGCGGCGCAGCCGGAGTTGGCGGCACAGCCGGAGTTGGCGGCGCAGCCGGAGTTGGCGGCGCAGCCGGAGTTGGCGGTAGCGCCGCGGGCTCGAGTGGAGCCGCGGGCACAGCAGGTGGCGGTGGCGCGCTGTGCGTCAACAACGCCGCGTGCAGCGACAGTGAGTATTGTGCGAAGTCGAGCTGCACCGCGACGGCTGAAGGTCATTGCGCTCCGCTGCCCAGCAGCTGTTCGGGTACCAAACAGGCCACGGTGTGCGGCTGCGATGGCATCACCTACCATGACGCTTGTCTGTTGCATTTGAACCGGCAAAACAGCGGTCCGAACAGCGCGGGGGAATGCTCCAAGACTGCCGATGGCACGCTCGGCTGTAGCTCGATCGACGACGCGGCTTGCACCGCCAAGGGCGGGATCTGTGCTTACAAGGCCGAGCTCGGCTGTGCGGTGATTCCGACGGTGAACAAGGGCGTGTGCTGGATCTTGCCCGCGTCTTGCCCGGGCAACGACGAGCATCTTGCTCACTCGTGCAGCGCCGCGCAGGAGTCCTCTTGTGCCAGCGAATGCACGGTGATCAGGAGCCGGCAAAGCTACACGCTGCCAGTCACCTGCAACTGAGGTATCGTCCCCGTCATGGCGACCACCGCGTGCCCCGGTGCCGAGCGATGACGTTCGACCTCAGTATTCGTGACGCGCTGCTGTTCGACGGCAGCGGTCAGCCGCCGCGCGTTGCAGACGTGCACATCGAGGGGGATCGCATCGCGTTGGTAGGTGCGGGGCCGAGCGGCAAGCGCGAGATTGCAGCGCGCGGAAGAGCGCTCGCGCCCGGCTTCGTCGACGTTCACGCGCACGATGACGCCGCCCTGCTGAGCACACCGCAACTCGAGTTCAAGTTGCTACAAGGGGTGACCAGCGTGGTCATCGGCAATTGCGGTTTCAGCCTCGCGCCGCTCTCTCCGGGCGGTCCCGAGCCGCCTGGCAATGCCAGTCTTTTTCCAGGTTTTTCCCAGCGTTTTGCCGACCTAGATGCCTATCGAGAGGCCTTCGTTGGCGCGCGGCCGGCCGTGAACGCGATCACTCTTGTCGGTCACAACGCCATCCGTTCGCAAGTCATGGGCAACGACGAGCGCGAGCCGACGAGCGACGAGCTCGCTGGCATGCGCGCGCACTTGCAGCGGGCACTCGAGCAAGGCGCGGCGGGCCTTTCGACAGGTCTCATCTATCGTCCCGGACGCGTCGCTACGACCTCGGAAATCATCGAGTTGGCGCGGCCCTTGTCCGAGTTTGCTGCGGTCTACGCGACTCACATGAGGAGCGAAGGGGACCACTTGTTGGAGTCGGTCGAGGAGACGCTCAGGGTCGCGACGACCCTGGCGTGCCGCGCACAAATTTCGCATCACAAGGCGGGTGGTCGACGCAATTGGGGCAAGGTCAAAGCCTCACTTGCGCGGGTCGATGCGGCCAATCAGGCCGGTGCCGACGTGAGTCTCGACGTTTATCCGTACATTGCCGGCAGTGGCCCCATGATCGAGTATTTCGATCTGAGCAAGATCGACCTCGTCTTGGCCGAAATCGTTCAAGTGGCCTCGTGTCCCGGATGCCCGGCGTACGATGGCCGACGGTTGACCGAGATCGCGGAGAGCGAGGGCCTCGGTTTGGCCGATCTGGTCACGAAAATTCTGACCTTGCCGGGAGCCGAGCGCACGGTCGCGATCACCTTCATGATGGACGAGGGAGACGTGGAAACGAACCTGCGTCACCCGCGAGTGATGGTCGGCTCGGACGGGCTCCCGAACCCCGAGGGTCGCCCACATCCACGCCTGTACGGCACGTTTCCGCGCGTGATCGCCGAATACGGGCGGAGGCGCGGGCTTTTCACGCTGGAGACGGCCATCGCAAAGATGTCGAGCTTGCCCTGCGAGCGCTTTGGGCTGCGCGATCGCGGTCGGATCGAGGTCGGACAGTTTGCGGATTTGCTGCTGTTCGAGCCCGAAACCATCGTTGACCGCGCGACCTATGGCGACCCCAAGCAGCACCCGGCCGGGATCGATCTCGTGCTGGTCAATGGGGCAATCGCCGCCGAGGGTGGGAGAACGACCGACGTTCGAGCCGGCCGCTTGTTACGTTTCAATAAGTGAACCCCCGCACGGCAAATGGCGCTCGCTGTGGCAGTAGTGCTAGCATCGGGTAATCGAGCGCTGGGTATGTCCGTAAGATCCTGCCGTCACCCTGGTTCAATATGGCAGATCCACGAATTCCAGTAGCCGGCCGCTACGCCTTCGCCGGCGCGTTGAAGAACAGCCAGGCGCTCGAGCGCTGGGTTGGCGTCGAGCAAGATAGCGGACGCCGCGTCGTGCTCGCGGTCGCCGACGCTGGCCGCCTCGCCACGCTCGATTCCGCGCGAGGCGTGAAGCATCGACACCTGACCTCCGTGCTCGAGATCGCGCGCGACGTCGAGGCAGGGAGCCTTCCCAGCGGTCAGCCGCTTCGCGCGGGCTTCGGCGTGGCCGTGGCAGAGTTCGTGCCCGGCACGACTCTGCACAGCGAGCTTTCGCTCAGCGGCATGAATCCGTCCAAAGCCGTGGCTTGGGTTCTGCGAGTCGCCGATGCGATGCAAGCGTTGCACTCCGCAGGCGCCGTGCATGGTGCGCTCTCTCCGCGAAGCGTGATCGCGGTGCCAGAGGGGCGCGCGATCGCGCCCGTCTTGTCGCAACTGGTGGCGCCGGCGATTGGCGCTTATTGTCCACCAGAACGTCTCAAGGGCTCTGCCGAAACTTCTCCTGACGATGTTTGGGCGCTCCACGCCACGCTGTACGCAGCGTTGACGCGCCAAGCGCCATACAACGCTCCCACCCGAGACGCGCTGCTGAAGCAGATGCTCTCGGGCCGTCCGAAGCCTCTGTCGGCATTTGGCATCGACGAGCCTGCCTTGCAGGAGATTTTGGATCGCGGTCTCGCTTATGAAAAGCGCGTGCGCGTCACCGAGCTATCGGAATTGATCGCCACGCTGGATGGTTGGGAGCGCGATCCACGCGCGATGCCCGCGAAGCGCCAGAACCCACCGCGGCCCGCCACGCGTCCCTTGTCCGCGATCGTGAACCCGCCGGGCGGCAAAGATCGCGACGACGGCATCGTGATCGACGGCGGCACTTTGTCCGATGACGAGGGCAGGGAACTCGATCCCAAACTGCCTCCGCCCGTGCCCGCACCGCCGCCGGCGTTCACTGCGCCGCTGCCTGCCGCGTCGCCGCCCATCGCCGCGCCCGCGCCGCCGGCACCGCCCGCCGTGCCCGCGCTGGAGGCGCTCGGGGTGGTTCCGCATCCTTCCGCGAGGGCTTCGGCGTGGCCGCGCGCAGCGGCAACGGTTGCCTCGATCAAAAAGAGGATTTCGATCAACCCCTTCGAGCGCAAACGTTCGGTCTGGCCACTCGTGGTAATCGCCGCGATTGTCGGGGGGGGCGGGGTCTACTTGGCGGTCGCGCCAGACGCGGCTCCGCCTGTGCCGAAGAAGGAAGTCAGTGCGCCCGCTGCAGTGCTACCGAAGGCATCACAACCAGGCCGGCCGAAGCTGAGCCCGGGTGAACGCCGTGATTCGTGCGTCGCTTCGTATTTCGACCCGGGCGCCTTCGAACCCAATCAGAACTTCGCATTCGTCTGCGATGACGGCGATTTTCGAGATGTCGCGAGCCAACTGCAGCGACTGGTGCGCCCCACCTCCGTGCGCGCGAATGATGCGGGAGGCGCGTCAGAGGTAAATCGGGCGGATGCGGGGCCACGCGCGTCCGGTCTCGATTGGTACGAGTTGCCGGCGACAGCCATCATTCGCAAGTCGTGTTGCGATGGCTCGACGCCCATTACGCTGCCCGAGACAGTTGGCTGGTGCGAGCAATTGCAAACCGCCGTTCGCCGGATTGCCGACGACAGCGCCAAGGCTGGCGATCTGGCGCCGAGCGCGCGCAGCTTCGACAAGGCGGTGTCTTGCCTGTTCGCCAACCGAGTGGGCAAAATGTACACTTACGAAAAGGCGCCAAGCCCCGCCAATCGCGAGGCGTTTCAGCAGTTTTTGAGCCGCGCCGCGATCAGTGAAGCGCGTCGCTAGGTAGCCATGGCGAAAATCGTAGTCCTGGACGGTCACACGGTGAATCCGGGCGACAACCCCTGGTCACCGCTCGCTGAGCTCGGCGAGCTGGTCGTCCACGAGCGCTCGGCGGTGACGGAGGTCGTCGCGCGCGCTCACGATGCGGACATCGTCCTTTTGAACAAGACGCCGCTCGGGCGCGAAGCCTTCGCCCAACTACCTCGGCTGCGCGGCGTGAGTGTGCTCGCGACCGGCGTCAATTCTGTCGATCTCGACGCGGCGTCCGAGCGCGGCATCGCGGTATGCAACGTGCCCGCGTACAGCACCGCGAGCGTGGTGCAACACACGCTCGCGCTCTTGCTCGAGCTCTGCCACCGCGTGGGCCTCCACGACAGCTCGGTGCACGCGGGGGATTGGCAGCGCTCGATCGACTATTGCTACTGGAAGAGCCCGCTCATCGAGCTCGAGGGAAAGCTGCTCGGCATCGTCGGCTACGGTGCCATCGGTCGACGCCTGGCGGGAGCAGCGCGCACCCTGGGCATGGATGTCTGCGCCGCGCAGTTGAGCTCGAGTCGTGCGTCTGCCGCGGATCCGGACCCGGTGCCACGCCTGCCCTTGGACGAACTGTTTCGCCGCGCCGACGTCATTTCGCTCAATTGCCCGCTCACTCCAGAGACTCGGGAGCTCGTCTCCAGTGCTCGGCTTGCTTTGGTGAAACCGAGTTGCTTCCTGCTCAATACCGCGCGCGGGGGGCTGATCGACGAAGCCGCATTGAGCTCTGCTTTGGCCGCCGGGCAACTCGCGGGTGCCGCCCTCGACGTTCTTTCCACTGAGCCGCCGAGCGCAGAAAATCCCCTGCTTTACGCGCCCAACTGCGTGATTACGCCGCACGTCGCGTGGACCAGTTTGCCGGCCCGGCAGCGCCTGCTCCAGACTTCGGTCGACAACGTGCGGGCGCTTCTGGAAAAAAGTCCGATTCATGTCGTGAATCCGGGCTACGCCGCGCACGTGCGTTAGCCCGCGCCCGGCTGGTTTGCCGCGAGCGGACATCCGACTTGGGTTAGTCTGCGCGCCGTATGCTCGGCGCATTTCCGTTACTCATCCTCCAGACCTGCGTGATCATCATTGCCGCGCGTCTGGTTGGCAGGCTTGCCCGTCGCGTCGGGCAGCCTGCGGTGATCGCCGAGGTAATGGCGGGAATTCTGCTCGGCCCGTCGCTGTTCGGACGTCTGTCCCCCGGCGCTTTCCAGGAGCTGTTTCCGAAAGCCTCCATGCCGGGGCTCTCGCTGCTGAGTCAGTTCGGTCTGGTATTTTTCATGTTCCTGATCGGGCTAGAGCTCGATCCGAAATTGCTACGCGGCCGGGGCAAGTCGTCGTTTGCGATCAGCGCGGCGGGGATCTTCGTACCGTTCGGATTGGGCGCGCTGGTCGCGCTGCAAATTTTCGACACCCAGGCCCAGGCCGGGGTCCCGCGCATCTCGTTCGTGCTGTTCATGGGCATCGCCATGAGCATCACCGCGTTTCCGGTGCTCGCGCGGATCCTGGCTGAGCGCAACCTGATCCGTACCAAATTGGGCTCGATTGCGCTGGCCTGCGCCGCCGCCGACGACGTGACGGCCTGGTGTCTGCTGGCACTCGTGGTGTCGGTGGTTCACGCGAAGGGCGCGGGCGCGGCGCTGCTCACCACTTTGGAAGCGCTGGTGTTCGCGGGCGGCATGCTGCTGGTCGTGCGCCCGCTCTTGGCGCGCTTGGCAGCGCGCATCACCACCCGCGAAAACCTCACCCAAAACGTAGTCGCGCTGACCTTCGTGATGCTGCTGGTGTCGGCGCTGACCAGCGAACTGATCGGCATCCACGCGCTGTTCGGTGCTTTCTTGTTCGGTGCGATCATGCCGCGCCAAGGCGACTACGCGCACGCGCTCGCCGAGCGCTTGGAAGACTTCGTGGTCGTCGCGCTGCTGCCTTTGTTCTTCGCATTCAGCGGCCTGCGAACCGAGCTCGGGTTGCTGGCAAACTCGAGCGATTGGCTGCTGTGCGCTGGTTTGATCGCGGTCGCCTGCATCGGCAAATTCGGGGGCAGCTTTTTCGTGGCAAGGCTCACCGGAATGAGCACTCGCGATTCAGCGGCGCTCGGCGTGCTGATGAACACGCGCGGGCTGATGGAGCTGATCGTGCTCAATATTGGGCTCGATTTGGGCGTTATTTCCCCGAAAATCTTCACGATGATGGTGATCATGGCGCTGGTCACCACGGTCATGACCACTCCGCTCCTGCAGCTCGTCGCGCCGCGTTCGTTCGAGGCACAGCGGCCCGCCAACGCGGATTCGGTGCGTAGCGTGCCCATGCACTTACTGCTCTGCGTTGGCGACGCCGGCATGGGCCCAGCCATGACGCTCTTGGCCGTGAGCTGTGCCGGCGGTTCGCGTGACAGCGGCAGCGCCGTGCTGCACCTGGAGCGCCCACGTGATCGAACATCGGGCTACTTGCGGAGAGAATCGAAAGCGCCTCGCCAGTCTCGAGCCAGCGGGCTCTTACCTGCACTGGAGACGGCCACTGCGGCCGGGGTCGCCCTCGAGTTCATCTCCTTCGACTCGACCGATCCCGCGTCGGACATCTGTGAAGTCGCGCGCAGCCGGAGCTCGGACTACGTCGTGCTCGGACTCCATCGTCCCGTTTTGGGGCAAAATCCGTTCGGCGGAACCGTCGGTCAGGTGCTCGCCCACAGCCCCGTACCGGTTGCGTTACTCGTCGATCACGGCTTCGCTGCTGCATTTACGCGCACGCGCGAAGCGGGCACGGCAAAACGTGTCGTTGCACCCGTGTGGGGTGGGACCAGCGACCGCTCGGTCCTGAACTTTGCCGAACAACTGCTGAGTGACGACGCGGTTGCTCTCGAGCTGGTCTTCGTCGAGTCGCGGCTCGCGGCCGAACAGCCGCTATCGGCGCGCATCGAAAAGCTCCGTGCCAGGTCTCCGGAGCGCGTGCAATTTCGTACCATTGAGGGAGCCGCGGGGCCGACGGTGCTGCGTGAGTGCGCGGCCAGGGCTGACCTAGTGGTGCTGGGGCTGGATCCCGTTTGGGGCCTGGACGTCGAACGTGGCAACGCCGACTCCATCCGCCTTTTGGCCGAATTTCCGGCCTCACTGCTCGTGTTGCAGGCGCCATCCGATTGAGGTCGTTGGCCGATCATCCCGCCTGGCAGCAGCTGGCGGGCCGCTTGGCAGCACAGGCTTCGCCGCTACTTACACGCCAAACTTCGCGCGCACAGCGGCTCGTGCAGCTCTGGATCGAGATCCCACAGCTCGACACCGTGAAATCGTAGCCCTGCCCGCACGAGTCTGGCGGCGGGGCGTCATCGTCTGGGCCATCGCAGCACTTACTCGGCTCGCAGGCTTTGCACTCGCACATGCGCGTGTGGCTGATGCTCGTGCCTGGCTTGGGCGGTGGATGAAACACACCGGAGCCGAACAGAGGGCCCTCGGAGGCGCGCGGCCCGCTGGCGCACGCCGCCAAAATAGCGGCGAAACTCAGCAGAATCCAAAGCAAGCGCAGGCGAGGGAAAAGCATTTGGGCTACCGATCGGACACCGACCAAGCAGATGGGCTTGGCTCGACGCGGCGCTCCGCGGGCCGCTTATGGAAGACACTCGCTTCGTTGCGCGTCTAACTAGGCAGTGCATTGTCGCCGCGAGAAGCTTGGTTTCGCCGACTGCTTCGGGCATTGTAAGACACACATGGTGGATTCGGATTTGCAGGCTTGGGAGGCGTTTTTTACCGCCGCCAGCGACCCCTGCTTCCTGATCTTCGTCCAGGCAGACGGTCATTTCGTACTCTCACGCGTCAACGACGCGTGGGAATGCGCGACCGGGATCCCTCGGACCCTCGTCCTGGGCACGCGTGCGGATTCGCATCTGGCGCTCGAAAACGCGGAATTGGCGGTCGCCCGTATGACGGAATCCGTCATGCTTCAGGCGCCCAGCGAGTACGAAGAAGAGCTCGAGTTCCCGACTGGTAAGCGCACTTGGAAGACGCGGCTGGTTCCTTGGCAGGCCGGGGGTGAGCAGTACCTGGCTGGGTTCGCCAAGGACATCACCGACCGAGTCGCCGCTGAGCGTCACCGCGGGCTGCTGGAGAGCAAATTGCTCGATGCGCAGAAGCTGGAGAGCTTGGGCATCCTGGCGGGCGGCATCGCGCATGACTTCAACAACTTGCTCACCGGCATCCTGGGCAACGTCAGCTTGATGCGACTCGAGTTGCCGATCTCGAGCGCGCTGTGCGAACACGTCGATCAGATCGAAGCGGTCACGATCCGCGCGGCGGACTTGTGCCGACAGCTGCTCGCCTATTCGGGCAAAGGTCGTTTCGTGGTGCGCCCGTTGGATTTGAGCGAGGTTGCGCGCCAGACAGCGCCGCTACTCCAGCTCTCGGTCGGGAAAAATGCGACCTTGCGCTTGGATCTCTCGGACGACCTACCCGCCGTCGACGCTGACGCTACGCAAATGCGCCAAGTTTTGATCAACTTGGTCGTGAACGCCGCCGAAGCGTTGGGCGAGCGCGCAGGCGTGATCGGCGTCAGCAGCGGGATGCTTCACGCCGAAGGTGAGTACTTACGCAATACGTTCTTGGCGCCCGAGTTGGCCGAGGGCAACTACGTATTCGTAGAGGTGAGCGACAACGGCTGCGGCATGGGCCCCGACACGCAAGCCAAGATCTTCGATCCGTTCTTCTCCACGAAGTTCACGGGGCGTGGTCTCGGCCTGTCCGCAGTGCTCGGCATCGTGCGTGGCCACAAGGGCGCGATCAAGGTCTACAGCGAGCTCGGTCGCGGTACGACGATCAAGCTGCTTTTCCCGGCGATGGAGGAGAAAGACACGCGCGTCTCGCCCTCTCCCCCGGCACAGGCAGCTTTGCAACGACGCGGCACGGTTCTGGTGGTGGATGACGAAGACGTCGTGCGCGGGGTTGCCGCGCGCATCCTCGGCAGCTACGGCTTCGACGTGATCTTGGCCAACGATGGCCGAGAGGGCGTCGCGCGCTTCAGCGAGCGACGCAGCGAAATCGTCGCCATCTTGATGGACCTGACCATGCCTCAGATGGACGGCGTGGACGCATTTCGGGAGATCCGCGCGCTGGACGACGAAGTACCCGTCTTGTTGATGAGCGGGTACAACGAACAAGACGCGGTGATGCGCTTTGCCGGCAAAGGTTTGGCGGGTTTCCTCCAAAAGCCGTTCACGGTGGAGATGTTGCGCGAGCGGCTGATGAGCGTCCTGCGTTAGGATGCGCCGCGCTTGGCTGAACCCGGCAGGCGGGCTGCGCTATCACGCGCGGGCGCTGCTTGCGGGGCGCGCTTGGCGGCCGTTCCGTGCCGCGCTGGCCGGTTGGCTGCCGACCTTCGACTCGCCTGCGGCGCGTGCCGTGCTGGTCGGGCCGAGCGCAGGATACACGTTCCCCGACGCATTTTTGCGCCGCTTTTCCGCGATCACCGTGCTGGAGCCGGATCCGATCGCGGGCGCATTGATCGGCCGGCGTCTGCGCCGACTGGGCGTCGCCACGGTCCGACTCGAGCGAGGCGATCGCTTGATCGCGCCCCTGCTCCAAGGCGGCGCGGGGCTCAGCGAGCTATTGCGGGCAGATCCCTCGGCGAGCCTGATCTTCGGCAATATTCTGGGACAGACTCGCTTTTTGCTGGAAGACCCAGACTTCGAACGCTTCAAGCTCGCATTTCGAGAGCAAATTGTGCCGCTCTTGGCTGGGCGAGCGTGGCTCAGTTTTCACGATCGCTTGTCGGGTAACTTGGCTCCGATTTTCGATCAGCCGTACACGGTCCCTGCTCGCTTGGACGATCGAGTCGTGTTGGGTGAGCTCTATCCGCGCAACCCGGGCGATGCCCAGGTCGAGCTCTTCGATCACGAGAGCGCTGGGTTCTTTGCGGGTGATCAAGCCCACAGCTACTTTCATTGGCAGATCGACCGCACCCGGCATCACTTGATCGAGGGCGTGAAGTCCGCCCCCGCTAGTTGGCAATTCGAGGCGCTTCGCTGACGCGACGTCGCGCTCAGGGGCGCGTTAGCGCCTCTAGTGCGCGGATCTTTTTCGCCCAATAAGCCTTCATCTGTTCGGCGGCGTCGGACGTCTCGATGCGATTGTGCTGCACCGTAACCTGAGACTTGGAAGGGCCCTTCTCGCAGAAGTCCACGTCGATGCGGCTGACACCGCGGCCCCAGCGGGCGCGGATCGACTTCGAGGCCGTGGCTTTGTGGATCGAAAAGCGGTCGTCAGCGAGCCACTTGTTGCGTTCGGCGGGCTCGGCCCAAAAGCGAAATAGCTTGGCCAAGGGCAATTCCAAGACCTTGGAGACGTCCACTTGGAAACCGTCGTCTGTCGAGGTGTTGCCGTTTTTTCCGCGCGCTTGTTCGTAGGCCACCGTGACCATCTGTTGCCACCATGGACCCACGCCGTGGCGTTGCGCGAGCACGGCCACGATGCCCTTGTGGTCGAGCTCAGCGGCGCCTGCGGCGTCCAGCAAGGCAAACCACTCTGCCCATGATTTGCCAGTACGACGCGCTACCGCGTCACTGCTCACGCCCACCGCTTGTTCGATGGGACGGATCTTGGCGGGCGTATCGAGCAACGCGGAACCCTTGTTGGAAGCGGCCTTGCTCGAGCTTGCCTTCGCGGACGCGGGCTTGGCGGGCGCGGCTTTGACTGCGGGCGCGGCTTTGACTGCGGGCGCGGCTTTGACTGCGGGCGCGGCTTTGACTGCGGGCGCGGCTTTGACTGCGGGCGCGGTCTTGGTCGGCGCAGTCTTGGGCGCGGCTTTGGTCGGCGCGGTCTTCGCCTTTGCGTTCTTGGTCGGCGCGGTCTTCAGAGCCGCCTTGGTCGGTACCTTGCTGGTGAGCGCAGACTTAGCAACGGCGGTCTTCACGGATACCGGTTTTGCTGGTGCAGCCTCGTCAGGCGCAGCGTTTTCGGTGCGTTGCTTTTTGGCAGGCTCCCGGGTTGCAATCGTGGGCTTCGGCTTGGCTCTGGTCATCTGGCGCGGCTCATCCCGGCGGCAGGGCTCACCGGGGCGCGAAGTGTACCGTTTTCAGGGGCGCCCTGTCAGCCTGCTCCCGTCGAGACCGGCTTTGGGCCGGCCAAAGACCACCGATTACAGCGTATCCCAGCTGAATTTCTCGACCTCGAAGGTATGGTCGGCCAAGGTTTTGATCGATTCGTCCACGTTGTTGTCGATCTCGTCCACGTTGACCTGGATCCGACGCTCCGCTTGGCGCGCGAAAACAGACGCAATTTCTAGTTCTTTCTTGGCGCCGTCCGCGCCCCGACCACGGATGCTCGAATCGACGCGGCTGATCACGCAAGCGAGCACGAACAGGTCAATCATGATGTCGGCCAGGCGACGAGTTGCGAATTGCTTGTCGATGATCGAGCGGCCGTGCTTGCGCAAGATGCGATCCGAGGCGCTGGCCAGATCGCGAGTGCCGCTCTCGAATACCGCGGCGACGGGCTTGAGGCTCGCATCCAGCTTGGTGAAAGTCGTGCCCTGGCGATTGTAGCCCGTGGCTAGCGATACGCGGCGCAAGGTGTACTCCGAGACCACGCCGAAACCCTTGATCGGATCGGTGAACACGCCCTCGAGTGATTTGGCCAGTTCGCGCAAGTTCTGCCCGGCGTCGTTCATGGCGTTGAGCGCGATGAACAGCCGCAAGATGTCGTTGGTGCCCTCGAAAATGCGATTGATCCGGCTGTCCCGAACCACGCGCTCATACGGGTACTCGCACATGTAGCCGTTGCCGCCCGCGATTTGCAGCGCTTCGTCAGCGGTCCGACCGAGTGCTTCGCTGGCGAACACTTTGCTAATCGCGGCCTCCACTGCGTAGTCCTCGTAACCGCCGTCGTTGAGCCCGGCGACCATGCTGACTACCGCTTCGGTCGCGTAGCAGTCCACCACCATTTGCCCGACTTTTTGCTTGATCAGACCGAATTCTGCGATTGGCTTGCCGAACTGAATACGCTCTTTGGCTTGCTTGGCCGAGAGCGCGATCAGCTTCTTCATCCCGCCCACGCTGCCGCCACCGAGGCCGGTACGCCCGGAGTTCAAGATCGTCATCGCGATCTTGAAGCCCTTGCCGGCTTCACCGAGGAGGTTCTCTTTCGGTACGCGCACATTTTCGAAGTGCATCGTGGTGGTGGAGCTGGCGCGGATGCCCATCTTGTCTTCGTGCGGCCCGTTGCTCACGCCGGGCATGTCACGCGTGACCAAGAAGGCGCTGATTTTGCCGCGTTCTCCGCTGTCACCAGTCTTGGCGAAGACCGTGAAAAAGTCGGCAATGCCGCCGTTGGTGATCCACAACTTGTTGCCGTTCAGGATCCAGTCTTCGCCGTCTTTGACGGCGCTGGTTTTGATGGATGCGGCGTCCGAGCCTGCCCCCGGCTCGGTCAAACAGAAGGCGGCGATCATCTCGCCAGTCGCGAGCTTCGGCATGTAGCGCGCCTTCTGTTCATCGTTGCCGAACAAGAGCAGGCCGCGCATGCCGATCGAACTGTGTGCGCCGACGGTGACCGCAACCGAAGCATCGTATTGTGCGACCTGCTGCAGCGCGCGCGAATAGGCGCTACTGCCAAAGGAAAGGCCCCCGTGCTCTTCGGGGATCACGAAGCTGAACAGGCCCCCCGATTTCAGCTCTTCGATGAACTCGGCTGGAAACTCGCCTTGGCGATCCCAGTGACGAAAGTCCTCCTCGTGAGGTTTCAACATTTGCTCGAGCGTGCTGATCACGCCCTGCAAAGTCTCTTTCTCGGAGTCGGGAATGGTCGGGAACGGCAGAATCACGTCCTCTTCGATTTGACCCATGCACAAGGACCGCATGAAGCTGACCGTCTTCTTATCGACCACGAGAACCTCCTGTTTGCTTCACAATATGCGGGGCTAAGCCGAGTGCTGCAACCTCGGCTTTTCCGGCCTATGATCCGGTCGCTGATGCTGCACGAAAAATTGATTCCGCCTGAGACCAAGGGACACGTGTCGGTCGCGCGGCTCACGCGATTTTGGTACGTCGCGTGTCAGAGCGCGGAGCTTCGGGGAGAGCCGCTCGCACGCAGCGTACTGGGCGTGCCACTCGTGCTTTTTCGCGGGCAGGGCGGCAAAGCTGCGGCGCTCCTGGATCGCTGTCCACATCGCAACGTACCGCTGTCGCTCGGCCGTGTAGTTGCAGGTGGGCGACTCGAGTGCGCGTACCACGGTTGGCAGTTCGAAAACGGTGGGCGCTGCGCGCATATTCCCGGGTTGCTCGGCGGTGAAAGCAAGGAACGCCGCGCGCCCGCCGCCGCCGTGCGCGAGCAAGACGGCTTCGTTTGGGTCTATCCCGACCTCGACGCCCAGCCCGATGGAGAGCCTTTCCCCCTGCCTGTCGCGGGTGGCGACTACGCGCGCGTGGTCCGTGAAGTCGAAACCGAGTCCACGCTGCACGCGACCATCGAAAATGCGCTCGATGTTCCGCACACTGCGTTTTTGCATCGTGGTTTGTTTCGCGGTGGCAAGCAAAACGAGATCAGCGCGACCGTGCGGCGCTTCGCGGATCGGGTCGAGGTGCAGTATGATGGCGAGCCGCGCCCCACAGGGGTCGCCGGTCGCGTGCTCTCGCCCGGTGGCGGCACCGTCGAGCACTGGGATCGCTTCATCCTGCCGTCGATCGCTCAAGTCGAGTATCGGCTCGGAGAAGACGTGCACTTCCTGGTTTCCTCGCTGTGCACCCCGGAGAACGATTTTCGCACGCGCATGTGGGCCGTGGTGCAATTCAAAACGCGCTTCCCGTCGCGTGCCGTGGCGCGACTGCTCGAGCCGTTTGCGCTGCGCATCTTCGGCCAAGACGCGCGCATCTTGCGCGCCCAAGCCGAAAACATTCGCCGCTTCGGCGGGGAACAATACCAATCCACGGAACTCGACTTTCTCGGCCCGCACATTTGGCGCTTGTTGAAACAGGCGGAGCAGGGCGAGCGAGGCGGGGAAGCGGTGGTCGAGCGCTCGGTTCGGTTCTTGGCCTAGTGATTGAGTCGGTGATTGAGCGTCGACCGCGGTCCGACTTGCCCGCGATGAGCTCAGAACATCAATGCGACTTCCGGGATCGCGCGGGCCAGGCAAGCGCTCAGGGCGTCGCAAGATTGAGCCAGGCAGGCGTTGGCGCCCTGGAGCGCGCTGTCGTCATAACTCTTGGCGGCTTCGAGGCATGCGCTCTCTGGATAGGTGGTCCCGCTCGCGTCGCACTTGCTGCCCGCTGCGAGGAAGGCGGTGCATAGAGTCTTGCCGTATTCGCTGGGGGAAAGTTGAGCTCGGGCTTCGCTCTTACATTTGCTGGCGCTGCTCAGCGAACAGCTGCTGCCGTCGATACAGCCCGCGACGTAGCCAAGAAAATCAGCGCGCAACTTGGGCTTGGCAGCAAGACCGGTTTGGCACGTCGAGCGGCACTCGGCGGCGTCGGTCGTGTCATCGCAGGTGTGCGCTTTGGTGCAAGTGCGCTGGCAGTAGTCTTCGGGGCTGCTGGTGATTGGCTGGTGCTCTTCCGTGGAGGATGAGCAGGCGCTGCCGAGCAGCAAGGGCAGTAACGAGACGAGCAGCAACGTGGGCACGTTGGCCCGGTCGTGAAGTCGCTGGGGTTGCATCGATGCTCTAGATCGCCGGGTAAGTCTTGTCGACCAAGTTGGAGCGACATTCGAGCACTGCGCCGTCGACCGTCATGGCGATTACGGTACCGATTTCGGCCATGATGCTGACGAAGGGCGGCTGCCAAGCGGCGTGCTGCCAGACACATTTCCAGTCGCCCGCGGGATGCCGGGACCACACGCGACCCGGGCCGGCGGCCCAGTGCCTACCGAGGGTATCGATGGCGATACAGCTCAGATCCGAGCGATCCACGAGAGTTCGAGTACTGGCTGTGCCGCTGTCGATGTCGAGGCATGCGCCCCCGACCCCGACCGCGACCGCGGCTTGTCGCTCGGGGCTGCTGGCGCAAGCGAGTAGCGCGCGACCATCCGGCACGGGCAAGCGGTCCAGTTGCCAATCGAGCGGGCGATAATAGGCCGCATACGGGCGGCCGTCGTGGCCGCGGCCGACGACTAGCCAGCGCTCTTCATCGACCCGCGACAGATCGGCGATCATTGCGGCCTCCGTGACGGGTAAGGGGCGTAGCCAATGCTTACCGACCAGGGCGTAGAGTAGCGGAGGTGAACCGGGCTTGTTGCCGAGCACGACTGCGACGTCGTCGAAGCCGGTGGTCAGCGCGTTGAACGTGACTTCGCGATCGGGGCCGCGAAATAGCTCACGTACCCCGTCTCGGGAGTATTCGAAGAGCGTGGCGTTGCTGCCGCCCACGACCCACGTTGCGGGGCTGAGCCGCTCGACCACGCGCAGCGAGCCAGGGGGGGGCAGGTTGTCCGTCGGTAGCTCGCACCAGCGCGTTCCGTCCCAGTAGGCCAAGCCCTGAGTGGTCGTGGCGAGGGCGTGGCCCGCCGCATTCCAAGCCACGTTCAAAACCAGGCGCTCGTCACCGGGTGGATGGCGGACCATCCAATTGGTCTCCAGCAAAAGCTCGCGCGAACGCAGCGGATCCATGCTGGAAACCCAGCGCCGGCTGGGTCTGCTCGAGCGCGATTCGATCCAGGGCAAGAGGCTATCCGCGAAGCGTTGTGCGCTCTGGGGGCGTTGCTTGGGATCGAGCGAAGTGGCGCGCGCAATGGCTAGGTCGAGGGCCTGACAGGCAGCCTCGCGTTCGCGCAGCTCATAGGGCAGGGTGGCCGCTTCGAGCAGGCTGCGGCGCTCCGGTGCGCGGGTGAGCATCAGCGCCGCGACGGCGGTGCGTGCGTTGAACAGCGGCTCGCCCGAGAGCACGTAGTAGACGATGGCGGCAAAACTGAAGATGTCGGTGCAGGCGCTGATTGAATCACCCTGCGAAACGATCTGCTCCGGCGCCAAATAACCGGGAGTGCCGACCAACATGTTGCCGAACGTCACCGACAAGCCCGCGGGGCGGGCGATACCGAAGTCGGAGATCTTGAACAGCTCGGTCTCGCCCGAGCCACAGCACAGGACGTTGCCCGGGCTCAGATCTCGATGCACCACGCCGACGGCATGGATCTCGTCCAACCCCTTGGCGAGGCCGCGAATCAGCCGCGCTGCCCGTTCCGGGTCGAACGAAAAGCCGGTCGCCTTTACCGAATATTCGACTCGCTCTTCGAGCGTTGCGCCCTCCAGCCCGCCGTGCACGTACTCCAGCGCGATGAATGGCAGCTCGAGCAGCCGTTGCCCTGACTGAAACGACACGCTGCCGGTGTCCAGCAAGCGCACGACGAAAGGCGTGGGCGGCACGCGTTCGTTCAGACGGCCGAGGGCTACCGCTTCTTTCTTGATGATGGTCAGCGCGCGTTCATCCGATTCGGCGACCAGCTGCGGCAGGATGATCTTGATCACCGCCTGCGATTCACCGACCGGCGAGATGCGGCGGGTGAGGTACGCCAGCGCGGTGCCCCCCTCACCGAGCTTCCTCTCGAGGCGATAGGACACGCCGGGCTGATAGGCACTTTGCAGCACCTGCCCAACGAATAGATCGCGCGGAGGATCGCTCGCGGGATGCATCTCGTGGGGGAGAGCATAACCCAGCTCGTGCAGGGCGAACGAGAAACTCGCGTTTTTGCTCAAATCTGGCGCCAAATGAGGCGCAATAGCCAGGCCCCGAGGATCAAGGGCAGGATGATCGCGGCAGCCACGAGCACGAAGCCGAGGCCCACGATCAGGTAATCGACGGCGTCCGGCCGGCGCAGTGGGTCGTGCGAGTAGCGCCGTAGCAGCTCTAGATTGCGCCGATTCGAGCGCCAGAACAGATCGAAGGCGTCACCAGCGAAGGGCACGCAGCCGATCAAGACATCCACCGCGATGTTGAACACCACGCGCAGCACGATCACCTTGGGTAGCCGCATTTGAAACGCGAGCACCAAGAGCGAGATCGAACCCAGACCGGTCAGCGCGTCGCCCAAAGTGGGGAACAAGAAGCCGAGCACGGCGTCCAACCCAATGCCGATGCGGGTGCCCGGAATCGTCAGCCCGTCGTCCAAGAGGCGCACGACCTGCTCTGCCCAAGCCGGCACGGGTTCGTTGCTGCGCTCGACTTCGGACCGCGGTTTTGACGCCATGCTCGATATCTAGGCTTGAATCGCCAAGCGAGCGAGGGCAAGCCTCCGGGCGCCATGCGAGCGGTCGTCCAGCGCGTCAATCACGCCTCAGTTACGGTCGAGGGCGAGGTGGTCGGTCGCATCTCGCGTGGCATTTGTGTGCTCGTGGGCATCGGTCGGGAGGACGACGAGTCGGACGCGAGCGCGCTAGCCGACAAGGTGGTAGGAGTGCGCATTTTCGAAGACGACGCTCAGAAGATGAACCTGAGCGTGCTCGAAGTCGGGGGAGCGCTGCTCGCCGTCTCGCAATTTACTTTGTTCGGTGACGTGCGCAAAGGCAAACGCCCGAGCTTCAGCGATGCGCTAGAGCCCGTACGGGCCCAGGCTTTGTTCGAACATTTTTGCGCCGAGTGCCGCGTGCGTGGCGCACCGGTCGAGACCGGGCGCTTTCGCACGCACATGCGCGTGGCGCTCGAAAATGACGGCCCGGTCACGATCTTGATCGACAGCAAACGAGCCTTTTGAGCGTGCCCCCTCGCGCCTTCAGCGCGAAAACCGCGCTTGCGTCTGCTGCAGCACTTGCCTTGAGTTCGTGTTGGACGGTGCTCTCGCAGGCAGAGCCGGATGCCGAGATCGTGGTTCCCGGACACAAGAGTACGCGACCCATGCGTGAGCCGACGTTGGCCGCCACGCGTGTCGATCCGAGTGAGCTTTCGCGACCCGGTGCCAACGCGGCGGCGGTCTTGAGCCGGGTTCCGGGGGTACAAATCGCGGAGACGGGCGGCGATTCGGACTTGGCAACGGCTTCCGTGCGCGGCGCGACCAGCGCGCAAACGCCTGTGTATTTGGCGGGCATGCGTTTGAACGACGATCTCACGGGGAGCGCCGATCTGTCGTTGATTCCGCTTTGGATGCTGGGCCGCGCCGATGTGTATCGCGGTAACGCGCCGGCAGATGCCGATCGGCTCGGGATCGGCGGAGCGATCTATTTCGAGCCGCGCCTACCGCGCAGCAATCGCCTGCTCGCGGGCGCCCAGGTGGGCAGCTTTGGACAGCGCGCCGCTTGGCTGGGAGCGGAAGTCTCGCGCGGTGGGGATGCTGCCTTGGTGGCGTTCCGCGTGGCGGGTGCTGACAACGACTATACCTATCTAGACAACGCGGGCACCACGAGTCCGGCTGACGATCACACGAAATCTCGTCCAAACGCCGACTCTCGCGAGCGCGACGTGTGGGCGGTGGGCAGGACCTCGCTCGGTCGACCCCGGGCGCGCGTGACGACCGTGTTCAACGCTTTCGATCGCGAGCATGGCGAGACCGGCTTGGCCGCGGTGCCTGCCTTGAGCACGCGCTCCGCGACGACACGACTGCTTGCTGGCCTGACCGCGGAAGTGCCGTGCAGCTCCTCGCCGGGCTGCGACCTCGTACTCACTAGCCACGCCGTCACGACACACACGCGGCTGACCGATCCCGACCATGAGCTGGGCTGGCTGCCCCAGAGCTTGGACTCGCAGGGGACTCGTTTTGCCGAAAGCGCGCGCCTATGGCTAAAAAACGGCACATTGCGTGCGCTTTTGGGGGCCAATCTCGAGTTCGATCGGCTGCTTCAAGACGGCGCCACCACGCTCCGGGCCAAGCGCAGCACTGGCTCCGCGCGGGTCGCGCTGTTCGTTTCGTTGCCCTGGGACATCGAGCTCTCTTCGCTGGCGCTGATGACCTGCGATGCGACCGATGGCCCTCAGCAGAGCCAGGGCTGCGCCGATCTTCGGCCCGAGCTGCGAGTGGGAGCACGCAAGAAATGGAGCGGTTTCGAGCTGCGCAGCAACTTGGGCCGCTATACGCGCGTGCCGACTTTGGGCGAGCTATATGGTGCGTCCGCGCTGGCACGTGGCAACTCGTCGCTGGTGCCGGAGCGGGGCGTGGCTTGGGATTTAGGGGCGCGCGTCGAGGCGTTCCTCGGCCCGGTGTGGACGTACCTCGACGCGTTTGGATTTCTGCGACAGGTGGACGACTTGGTTGCGTATCGTCGCTCGTCGGTGGGTGCCGTGCAGCCGTTCAATGTGGGCAGCGCGCGCGTGCTGGGTGCTGAGTTCGAAGCGGGTGCACAGTTCGCCGATCACGCACGTGCGTACGTCGCTTTGACCTTGCTCGAACCGCGCGTGACGACCAGCGAGCGTGGGCTCGCGAACGACTTGATCCCCTACCAATCGCGGATCGTGAGCAGCGCCTATCTGGAGGGCTTCGTCGCTCCCAAATCTCGCGTGCTACGTCGCGCGGGGTTGGACGCGCGCTTGAATTATCGCGGCTCGCGCGTCGCCGATCCGGCGGGCCTGCTGGTGTTGCCGGCTTCCACCACGCTGGATTTGGGCGCTACGCTACGCTTCGGGCGTGAGCACGAGCTTTCCGTGCGTGCCGCGCTGGACGACGTGTTCGACGCGCGGCACTTCGATTTCATCGGCTATCCGATCCCCGGGCGCAGCTGGCACTGCTCGGCGGAGGCCAGCTGGTGATGAGAGGGACGTTCCCCAACTGGCTGTTGTTCGCGATTCCGTCGTTCGTTTGGGGCACGACGTGGTTGGTGATCAAATACCAGCTCGGGGTCGTTTCCCCGGAAGTGTCGGTGGCCTATCGCTTTGGCTTGGCTTCGTTGGTGCTATTCGCCTGGTGCCTGTGGCGGCGCGTGCCGCTCCGCTTCGATCTCGGAGCGCACGCTAGCTTTCTCCTGCTTGGCTTCTTGCAATACACGCTGAACTACGTGTTCGTGTATTTGAGCGAACAGAGCATGACCTCGGGCCTGTTGGCGGTGATCTTCGTGCTGATCGTGGCCTGGAACGTGATCGGCGAGCGCGTGCTGTTCGGCAAGCCGTTACCGCTGCGGTTGTTGGCGGGCGCGGCGCTCGGGATTTCGGGCGTGACACTGATGTTCTGGCCAGAGGTTCGCCACTATCGCGCTGGCGCCCACCTTTCCGGCCTGTCGTTTGCGCTGCTCGCGACATTGGCCGCCTCTGCCGCGAATCTTTGGGCTCAGCGGATGTATGCGCGCGGTAGCGGTGTGGTGCCGAGTACGGCGTGGGCGATGCTGTACGGGACGCTATTGGTGGCTGCGTACTGTCGAATTCGCGGCCTGCCCTTCGTGCTCGAGCGCTCGCCGGCGTACTTCGCGTCGCTCGCGTACTTGGCGCTGTTCGGATCGGTGATCGCCTTCATCAGCTACCTCACGCTCTTGCAGCGCGTGGGCGCGGCTCGCGCGGGCTATACGGCGGCGGTAATTCCGGTGTTGGCCATGCTCGCCTCCACCGTGTTCGAGGATTACCGCTGGTCTTGGCTCACCCTGCTCGGCATGGGCTTGGCTTTGACCGGCAGTATTTGGACGCTGCGCGCGAAGCAGGTTGCCACGCGAGCCGCCGGACGCTGAACGCACGCTCCGCGATCTTCGCCCGATTTTTGCGGGTCTTCAGCGGCCCGTGATAGAGCCTGGGTCGTGAGATTTCGGGCGACAAAATGGGCTCGCACGGCGCTCGGGGTGCTGGCATTGGGCAGCGCGCTGTCGGCGCTTGCGCCCGAGGCGAGTGCCGGCACGGGGCATGACTTGCCGCGACGCTTTCTGGGCGCGCCCTTTTCGCTGATGTCGCTGACCATTGGCTACCCCAACGCCGGCTTTCAGCTGCGCGCTAAAAAGCTCAAGAATTCCGAGTCTTTGAAGGTAAAGGATAGCAGCAAGGACAACATCTTTGCGCATCCCGCCTTGGTCCTGATGCTCGAGCGCAGCGCGCGCGAAGTGGCCCGTATCGAGAAGGGCTCATTGATGATGGTCGGCGATCTGTCGCGGCGCGACGGCGGCCCGCTCGCGGGGCACGTCAGTCATCAGAGCGGACGCGACGCGGATGTCGGCTTTTACTTGCGCGACGCCGCGGGTCGCCCCGTCGTGCGAGAGCACTTCACACCCTTCGAGCCGAATGGACGTTCGCGCTGGGAGTCGGGCGTGTACTTCGACGACTATCGCAATTGGGTGCTGCTTCGCTCTTGGGTCACCGACGAGCGCGCCGGCCTGGTGCACATCTTCGTGTCGAGCGGCCTGCGCTGGCGGCTGATCGAATACGGCCGCAAAGACCCTCGCTTTGCGCGCTACGTGGACGACGTGGCGCTACTGTTGAAGCAACCCGCGGGGCGTAGCGTGCACGACGATCACTTTCACGTGCGCATCGCTTGCCCCGACAACCAGGGTGAGCTGTGCCAGAACGAGTCTCGCCTCGGGGGATAGCCCGAGTGGTCACTCCCCGCTGGCGGGAGCTTCGCTGTCGGTGATCGCGCGTAGCTTGCTGATCGCGGAAAATTCGTAGCTGCTCTTGGCGGCGACGCCTTTGCCGTCGCGATGGCGTGTTTGCTGGCAGACCGCGGTCCAGCCGGTCGTTTCGTAGCTGGTCTTTTTGACCCGGCGCGATTTCTTGACCACGACCTTCTTCGCGGAAACCGAAATGTCGCAGTGGTCGTTGACGATCACCAGATCGCGCGCGCTCGCGAAGGATTGCGTCAGTAGGCTCTTGAGCCCGGCTTTGTCCCGCACGTGGTCATTCAGGGTCACGTGATCCTCGGACAAATCCAGGAATTTATCGATGCTGCGCTGGTTGAGCGCGGTCTCGAGCTTGAGCACGATGCCGGCGGTCGACGACAAGAACGACTTCTGCATGGAGGTCGAATCCATGGCGATGGCGCGGTCGCAGCACAGGCCGATGCGCTGAGCGTCCTTGTCGGTTTCGTCGACCAATTTGCGCGCCTTGCACGAGCCCCCGCCGCGCACCACGACGTGTCCGCCCTCGAGGCTCTCGGTCCACGACGGCGCTTCGCCGACCTCGGGAAAAGAGTCGCAGGCGCGTTGCCACTGGCCATCCGTGCACAGTGTTTTTCCGGTGTCGGCGCAGCGCGCGAAGGCTTCGCTGAAGAGCAGGCCCTGGTTGTCCTCGCGCCGCAACACGCTGAACTTGTCCAGCCATGCGCCGGTCGGGGTGACCAAGCCCGCAGGCACGTCGCGTGCAGGCAAGCCCGCGAAACCTCGAGTCGCGGTGGCGGACCGTGCGCTGTTGGGTTGGGGCGCAGGGGTCGACCCGCTCGCAGGCTCGTGAGCGGGCACGGCTGCACTCGGGGCAGCGTTCCCGCTCGAGGGCGGGCTGGCCGTCGCGCTGGTGCTGCCGGTCGCGCTCACGCTCTGAGCGGTGAACGTGGGTGTTCGAGCGCGCCAAAAAGCGAGCCCCCCCAAAACTAGCATCGAGAGCACGCCCGCGGCGACCAAGCGTTGAAAACCGCCGGATGACCCCCGGGCGCTGCGCGTCGCGGACGAATGATCGGTCGGCAGTGGCGTGCTGGCGGTGAGCTCCGTCGCCGACCCCGCGCCAATTGGCCGATTTCCCGTCACCGCCGCGCCATCGACGCGCGTCACGCTGTCGGGGTTGCTCGCGGCATGACGGCCGCTCAGGCTGGCGCTCGACAGCGAGATCGGGATGTCGCCCCGTTGAGCTACCGCGGCCAAGAGCGCGTCCCAAAACTCGCTCGCGTTCGGATAGCGCTCTTTGGAATCGACGGCGAGCGCCTTGTTCAACACGGCCTCGATGGCATCACCTAGATCGAGGCCGTGCGCACGCAGAGTGGGACGACGCGCGGTGTCGGCGGCGGCGATGAACAGCTGGGCCGCGTCGACGCCCTCCAACGCGCTATGCCCGACGATGGCCTCGATCAGTACCAGCGCCAGCGAGAACACGTCGCTCCACGGACCGGTCGCGCCGTAGCGACGACTGAACTGCTCGGGTGAGCCGTAGCGCGCGGTGAACGCTTGCAGTGACGCGCCCGTTTCTTCGAACGCTTTGGTGAAGCTCTCCGATTCGGTGACCACCTTGGCGATGCCGAAATCCAGGACTTTCAACGTCTTTCGCCCGCCGACCTCGGCCAAGAACAGGTTGGCGGGCTTGATGTCGCGGTGCGCGATGCCTTGCTCGTGGGCCAAGGCCAGCGCCCGCGCGGCGCCATCCAAGAGCTCGATCGCCGCTTTCGGTGTGCGCCCGCCGAGACCCGTGCGCAGCCGTTCTGAAAAATTCTCGGCCAGTGTTTGGCCGTCGAGCCACTCCAAGACGATGAACGGTGTCCAGGTCTTGTTCGGTGAGACCAGCGCGCCGACGTCGAGCGCTTGCACGATGCCGGCGGTGGAACGCGAGAGCTGATGGAGGAGCCGACCCTCGGCCAAGAAGTTGCGTTCGAATTCGTCGCGCGCAGCGCCACTCAAGGTGCGCGGGATGCGCAAGCACTTGATGGCGACCTTCTCGTTGAAGCCGAGGTGGTGAGCGCGATACACGACCCCGAAGCCGCCGCGGCCGACCACCGCGTCGACTTGGTACTTGCCGTCCAGGGTGGCGCCGACCCAGTCGAAGGGATCTTCGCCGCTGTCCGTCATCGCGTTCAGCAAACCACATCTTCGGCTGCTGCGGAACGCGCTGATTTGTTACCAAAATACTGGCGTTTTCCGTGGGGGCGCCGAGGCCCGGCGAGGGTGGGGCGGAATCTTCTCGTTGAAAGGGCGAAAAGGAGCGGCTATGTGCCAGGCGTGCCGAAGATCGAGTTTCTGGCCAATAGCATCGGCCCCGCGAAGACCGTCGACGTCGAGAATGGTGGCGAGCTCGTGGATATTTGCGACCACTACCTCGTGCCGATTCCGTTCTCGTGCCGATCGGCCAGTTGCGGCACCTGCCACATCGAAATCGTGGAAGGCGAAGAGCTGTTGGCTCCGCCCGAAGAACAAGAGGAAGAGCTGCTCGACATTCTCGGTGGCGACGGTGACACTCGCCTCGCTTGCCAAGCGCGCGTCAAGCCCGGTCCGGGCCTGATCCGCATCCGCGCCAAGCTCGGTTGAGGCGGCGCGCGTTCAGCGCACCCGCAGCACGATCTTGCCTAGGTTCTCGTTGGCTTCCATGCGCTGGTGCGCCTGCGCGACGTCGCTCAGCGGAAACACGCAATCGACGAGCGGCTTCAGGCGGCCGTCGGCGAACAGCGGCAGCGTGCTGCGCACGAAGGCGCGCGTGAGCTCGATTTTCTCCTGTATCGACCGCGAGCGCATCACCATCCCCAGCAGGCTCTGACGCTTTTGCAGCAGTTGCCCCAAGTTGATGGTTGCTTTGGCGCCGCCCATCACACCGATCAGCACGTGGCGTCCGCGCGGCGCGAGGCAAGCCGCGTGTTGCTCGGCGTAGGCCGCGCCGATGAAGTCCAAGATCACGTCGACCCCGCGCCCTTGGGTCTCGCTCGCGATCACGGAAGCAAAGTCCTGACTCTTGTAGTCGATCACCCAATCGGCGCCGAGCGCGCGTACCCAGTCGCATTTGGCCGCGCCGCCCGCGGTCGCGAACACGCGGGCCCCGTGGAAGTGGGCCAATTGCACGGCGGCGCTGCCCACACCCCCAGCAGCGGCGTGAATCAGCACGGCTTCGGTGCGTTGCAGGTCGCCCACCCCAAATAACGCTTCGCGCGCGGTCAGGAACGCTTCCGGAATCGCCGCGGCTTGTTCGAAGCCGAGTGCTTCGGGGACTTTCATGGTCAGTGCTTCGGGCACCACTACGCGCTCGGCGTAGCCTCCGCCGCCGAGCAGCACCATCACTCGGTCGCCCAAGGCTACGTTGTCGCTGCAGCCGGGCCCCAATGCGCTGACCACGCCTGCGCATTCCAAGCCCAAAATATTCGTGGTGCCGGGAGGTGGCGGGTACAGCCCGCGGCGTTGCAGCAAATCCGCGCGATTGAGCGCGCTGGTGTGAATGTCGATCGCAACTTCCCCAGAGCCCGGCACGGGATCCGGCACTTCCACGAGTTCGAGCTTTTCCGGGCCACCCGGTTCCGAGACGAGGACCGCTTTCACGGCGCGCCTTTCAGAGCGATGGCAGATGCGCGGCGCCGATCACGCCCGCGCGTTCGCCCAGCTCACTAACCAGTAGCGGCACCTCCGCGAGCGGCGGCGCGAACGCTTGTTTGCGCAGCGCCTCGCGCACGAATGGCTCGATCAAATCGAACGAGGCGGAAATTCCCCCGGAAAATACCACCGCGTTCAAATCCAGGAGGTTCTGGATATTGGCCAACAAGCGACCGAGGGCGGTGCCCATCATCTCGAAAGTTTTCTGACCGGCGGCCTCACCGCGGCGCGCGCTGACGGCGATCGGCAAGACCTCGCTGGCTTGGCCGCCGTGCCGCGCGTACTCACGTAAGAGCGCGCGCGTGCCGGCGAACGTTTCGACGCAGCCGCGCTGACCGCATGCGCACAGCGGTGCATCCGGCGCGGTGTCGACTTTCATGTGCCCGACCTCGGCAGCGAAGCCAGTGGCTCCCGGGTACAGTTGGTGCCCGAGCACCAAACCGCCGCCGATGCCGGTGCCCAAAGTGAGCATCAAGAAGCTCGGGTGAGAGCGCCCGTGCCCATGCAGGCGTTCGCCGAGCGCAGCCGTAGTGGCGTCGTTCTCGACCGCGATCGGGCAGCGCAGGCGGCGCGCCAGCTCTTCGGCGATGTGCACGCCTTCGAAGCCGGGCACGTTGGGCAAACGCCAACAGCGACCGTCTGAATTGACCTCGCCGGGAATGGCCACGCCTACCGCGTCGGGCTTGGACGAGAGGGCCAGCACGGTGCTGGCGATCGTATCGAGCACGTCGTCTGCGCTGGACCCGGCGCGGGTTGGGGTCGAGGTCGAGCGCACGACGTCACCGTTTTCCACGATGCCTGCCTTGACCTGAGTTCCTCCGAAATCGACGCCGATCAGCATTGAAGGGCGAAACCATAGTCCTAGCGTCCCCCACGCTTCAAGACGAACCGAAAAAGCTGGGCTATTCTTCACGCTTGGCCGCTTGGCGACCGAGGAGCGAGTATCGATGAGCGTGCTACGTGTGGCGACGATCAACGTCTGGAACAAGAGCGGCCCCTGGCTTTCGCGGCTACCGCTGATTCGTCGCGAGCTTCAGCGCCTCGAGCCCGAGATCGTCGGATTGCAAGAGGTGCTGCGTTTCCGGCCGGACACCGCGCCGGATGCGCCACTGACCATACACAACGATCAGCTGACCGAGATCGCGGACGGTCTGGGCTATCAGCTCGCGTACAGCGTCGCGAGCGACTATGGCCACGGCTTGAAGTTCGGCAACGCCGTCCTATCCCGGCATCCGATCGTCGCGGAACAGAGCTTTCAGCTGCCGGGTAGCGAGAGCGGTGAGACTCGCTCTTTGCTTTACGTGCTGTGCGAGACCCCTCACGGAAGTCTACCCGTGTTCGTGACCCACCTGAACTGGAAGTTTCACCATGGCGCGGTTCGCCAACGTCAGGTCGCGTTCATCGCCGAACGCGTGGCAGAGCTATCACCGATAGGCGGTCCCCAGCTGCCGCCCGTTTTGATGGGTGATTTCAACGCGGCGCCGGAGGCCGACGAGATTCGTTTCTTGACCGGGTTGTGCGCCCTGCACGAAAAGACGGTCTATTTCGCGGACGCCTGGGCGTTCGCCGGTCAAGGGCCAGGGTTCACCTTCGATCGCGCGAACCCGTACGCCGCCAAGGCTCGAGAGCCCTCTCGCCGCATCGACTACATTTTCGTGCGCGGGCCCGATCGACAGTTCCGCGGCGAGCCCCTGCACGCCGAGCTCGCCTTCCATCAGGCGGAGCAGGTTGGCGCCGAGTCGGTCTGGCCGTCGGATCATTTCGGGCTGGTGGCAGACCTGGCCATCACCGAACGGCGCTTCTAAAGCGCGCCCAAGCTCGCTAATATCCAGCTATGGCGACGTGCAAAGGTTGCGGTGAAGAGAGCGACGACCTGCAGACGGTCAAGGTTTCCGGCAAGACCAAGAAGCTGTGTGAAGCCTGCGCCGATCTGGCGCGCGAGCAGGATCAGATCGCCGAAGAGAGCGAATCAGCGGTACAGAACATGATGGGCTTCAAGGGCCGTCGCTAGCTCCGCCAGTGGCCGCATTGCGGGCCCGATTCCAGTGTCAGCGCTACAAGTCGGCCAAGTATGCAATTCTGCCGCGCTTTTTGGCGCCTCAAGGCGTTGGTCTTCACCTGCTAACTGAGTTAAGTACGACCGACCCGGCCGCTCTCCGCAACAGGACTCCATGAAGCACTCCGTTTTCCACGATCTCGGTCAAGAACGCGCCAAAAAAGTCGCCGAGTCGGCGCTCTCTACGTATTCGCAGAAGTATGCGAACTACAACCCGCAGGTCACTTGGAAGGGCCCGAACAAGGCCGATATCTCGTTCAAGGTGAAGGGGATGTCGCTCTCGGGTTCGCTCGAAGTGCTCGATAAGAGCATCGATTTGGACATGGACGTGCCGTTCCTGCTGCGCCCGTTCAAGAGCCAGGCCCTCGGAGTAATCGAGGGCGAAATCAATGAATGGATCAAGAAGGCCAAGGCCGCCGGCGGCTGAGCCTGCGTAGCGCGCAGCCAGCCACTCGCTCGCCGGCGCCCGCCCGACTCAACCCGCGTCGAGTCGAATTCCCAGGTGCTCGCGCACGGTCATGTAACGCGCGCTCACCGAATACGCGATCAGATGCTCGATGCGGGTGGTGAGCGGAGGCGATCCGGCGTCTTGGGGTAAGGCGCGCACGCGCTCGATCGACACTTCCAGGTCGTTGGAGAGCACGAAGCCGATCGCGTCAGCCGCTAGATCGACGTCTTGCACCCAGCGCTTGAGATCGAGTGACGCGCCGTCCTGGAGCAGCTTGGCGACCACGTGCGTGAGTTGTTCGAGCCGCGTGCCCGTCGCAAGCTCCGAGAGCGCGCGCGACGCCTCTTGCACTGGCATTTCCAGATCCGGCGCGACGGGGAACTTTGGCTTGACCAAGCGAATCGCTGCAAACAGCCAGGCTTTGAGCGCCGTCGTGTTCGCGAGTAGCTGCCGCACGTACAGACCGGGCAGGTAGTAGGCCAGGTGCCGCCCGGCCAGAAAGGCCGCCGCCACCGGGGTCACGTCTTCGCTGAACGCGCGCGAACCGAGCAGCAGCGAGGGCGGTGAGGTCGACAGGAACGAGACGCACGATGGCGCCTCGGGGTTCTGATACATGCGCGGCTCGGGCACCGACAGCGTGTGTGCTGCCGCGTTGACCGCATACACCACACCATACGGATAGCGCTCGACGTCGATGTGGTGGTCACCGGTGAGGCTGAACGATGCGAGGGGCCTCGCGCGCGCGGCGACCACGAATGGTTGAATGAGCGCGAACAGTTCGGTCAAGAACGGCTCACTGCTTTCGGGCATGGCGGCCAAGAGCCATTCGTCCGGCGAAGCCGGATCGGGTACCTCCGCCGGTTCCTCGCTGCGCATGCGGTCGAAGAAGCGCTCTTCGTCCGGCTCTGCTTGTCCCAGCACGTGCAGCGCTTGACAGGTGCACCAGGCGGCATCCGCGTGGCGTGCCTCGGTGTATACCTTGCGCAAGAGCTTGTACGGCGCGGGTTGATAGGGATCTCGTTCGATCCAGCTACCCAGCGTTTCGACGGCCTTTTCGAAGTAGGAGACCGGATCCTCGCCGTACAAACGAGCGAGCTTCTCCTGGAAACGCGTGCTGCCCGGGTCGACCTCTAGCGCAGATTCGTACACGGCGACGGCTTGGTCGCGCCGACCGAGGAACCGCTGATAGACCTCGGCGAGCTCGCCGAGCGACTCGAGCAAGCGCTCTTTGTCCCCAGAGCGCTGCGCGCTGGCGATGCGTAGCTTGAGGATGCGCTTCACGCCGTCGTAGTTCTTCAGCCGCTGGTACATCGACAATGCTTCGTCGATTGCCGGCACTCGATCAGGGTCGTGCTCCAGCGCTCGAGCGAGCAAATCCGAGGCGAGCTGGAGGTCCGCGAGCTCGCGCGACGCGATCATCGAGGCCGTGTGCAGGTACTTGGCCTTGTGCTTCGGTTCATCGACGACCTCGGCCAAGCGCGTGATGACTTGAATCAGTTGCGGCCAATCCTTCTCGGCGCCGTACAACTGCATCAGTTTGGTCAGGATCGCGCGGTCATTGGGGCGCTCACTCAGCGCCAGCAGGTAGCTCTTGGCGGCGTACTCCGAATCGCCCAGCTTGCCGGCCGCCACATCGCCCATTTCCAGGAGAATTTCGACCTTTCGCTCGCCTTCCGAGCGTGACAGCTCGCGGTACAGCACGTCCATTTGCTCTTGCGTGAGCCCCTCTGCCGCATACACGCGACCGAGCGCGCGCAGCGGGCCGCTGGCCGTCGGGTCGAGCTCATTGGCATGTTGCAGCGAGCTCCGAGCCTCGGCGTAGCGACCCAGCTTCGACAGTGCCTCGCCGTTTCGGAGTTCGGCTTCGCTCTCTTCCTTGGGCGAGAGCATGGCGCGCATACTCCCGAGTAGGACTTCACACAGCCACAGCGTCTGCTCCGCGCTGCCATGCTCGGCGGCGATCTCGGCGATGCGTAGCAGCGCGTGCGCATCGTCCTCGAACCATTTCATCAGGCCGCCCACTTGATTCAGCGCCTTGTCCGCGGCACCGCTGCGCGACAGTGAATCGACGTACAAGAAGGCGATCTCGCGCGCTTCCTCGTTGCTCAGCATCTCCAGCTGGCCGAGCACTGGCTCGAAGCGCTTCGCTGCTTCGACGTAGCGCTTCTCGGCGTGCGCGGTGTAGCCGAGCACGCGCAAGGCATCGCCGTTGCTCGGATCGATGTGCAGGGCGAGCTGCGCGGTAGCCACTGCGCGCGCGCCATCGTGCAGGAATTTGTGGCAGATCAGCGACATGTCGCCGGCCAACTTGGCCCGCTCGCGCTCGTTCTTGGCGACCTGGATCTCGGCCTCCAAGAGCGCCACGGCGGCGGCGTAGCTGCCGTATTCGACGTGCTTTTTGACGAGCCTTCGTCGCGCACTCAAATCTTCCGGCAAGAGCTCGGCGGCCAGGCGATAGCGGCGGAGTGCGCCTGCGCTGTCACCGCGAGCTTCGAGCACCAGGGCCGCGCGCACTTCGAGATCGGCTTTGGCTTGCGGAGTCGTGGCCTTGTCGCTCAACGCGTCGATGGCATCGATCGCGCTCTGCGCGTCGCCCACCACGGCTCGCAGAGTTGCCAGCGCGTCGAGCGCGCCCGCGTGGCTGGGATCGAGCGCGAGCACGCGCTCATAAGCGGCAAGGGCGCGGTCCGGCTGCTTCAGATTCTCGGACAGCACGCGACCGAGTTGCATTCCGGTTTCGATTTGGCGTTCCGTCGGCCCACTCTGGGTGTGCCTTTGGTAATGCTCGGCCAACGCTTCGTAGCGCTCGAGGGCTCGGAAATGGCGCGCCAATTCCCGACCCGCGTCTTGGTGCTCGGGATCCAAACCCAAGATGCTTTGCAGCGCTTCCGACGCGCGTTCGTGGTCGAGGAACTCTTCGTCGTAAACGCCCGCGATGCGCTCGTAGAGCGTGATCTTCTGACGCGCGGTTACGGCCAGATCGATCTGCGCGCGCAGCACATCCAAAAGCTCGCGATAGCGACCCGCGCGAGTCAACACTCGATCCAGGCCGCGCAGCGCGTCGACGAAGTGGGGATTTTCCGAGAGCACCTCTCGGTACGTCTTCTCGGCCGCGTCCAGCTTGTCCAGATCGACGTCGTAACCCTCGGCAACCTCGCACAAGAGTTGATGGCGCTCGTCCCCGCGCAGGGTCTTGGCGCGCGTTTGCCGCACGAGCAGCGCGGCCCCCGCGTCGCCCGCTGCTTCGAGCAGGCCCACGAGACCGGTACTGGCCTTTTCGTGGCCTGGATCTTCCTCGAGCACGGCGGAGTACAGCTCGCGCGCGGCAACCGAGTTGTTCAAGCGTGCGGCCAGCACCTCGGCGGCCTCGACCCGCAGATCGCGGGCCAGATTGGGGGCCGCGACGTCTGCGCGGCGCAAGAGCACCTGCCCGTATTCGGCCCATTGCTGAGCCTTCTTGTAGATCTGCGCCAGCAGCAGCAGGGCAGGGTCGTGATTCGGTTCGGCTGCCACCAATTGCGTCAACCAAGGCAGCGCCAAGTCCGGGCGCATCACCTTTTCGGTGTACCAGCGACCCATGTGGAAGAGCAGCGCGTGGCGTTCGGCCGTGCCCAGATCCGTTTCGAGCGCCGCGATGGCTCGTCCCAGCACGTCTTCCCAAGCCGGATAACGCTGGCCCGCCAAGCGTTCCAACGCAACGGCATGCGACTCGTTCAGCGGATCTTCACAGAAGGCTTGGGCGTAGGCGACCAGCGCTTGCTCCTTGTCCTTCAGTTCATTTTCGTAGAGTTGGCCGATCTCTGCCCAGTGTTCGGCGCGCTCGGAAGAGCTTTCGCTGCTCTCGCTCTGCTCGAGGAGTGACTCGATCAGTTCTTCGTACTTACCGAGTGTTTTCTTGACGCGCACGAGCGCTTGCGCGGCACTACGATCGTTCGGATCCAGCTCGACGAGCTTCTCGTAGACCTCTTCCGCCCGCTCATGACGCGAGGCGGCTTCGTACAGACGGGCAGCGCGCGCCAAGTGCTTCTTCATGGCGCGCTCAGCCTCGGTCAGCGCCTCCAGGCTCTTGGCGATTTCGTAGAACCCGTCCGCGAGGCGTACCGGATCGGCGCCCAAATCCACCCCTGACTCCAGCTCCGCGGCGGCGTTATCGTCGTCCGGATTCTGCGCGAGGGCCTCGAACATTTCGGGCAAGCGCTCATCGGTCACCCAAGTCGGCGGGCGCGTGGAAGCGCGCCACATGCGGCGTAATCCTTCCAGCGCTTCGCCCGCGTCGCGCGGCCGTTGCTCGCGCGTCTTCTCCAGCAAGCTGCGTACGAACGCTTCGACCGCGGGCGTGGCGCCGTTGCCCGCCGCGACGAACGAAAGGGGTTCCGCATTCAGCGTCAAATGCCCGACCAAGGCGTCGACCGCATGCGGGCCCGTGAACGGCGCCTTGCCGCTGAGGAGCTGGTACATGAGCACGCCGAGCGCATACGAATCACTCTGGGCGCTGGGCGGCTCACCGCGAAATTGTTCTGGTGAGCTCGACAGCAGGAACGTGGGCGTGCTGCCGTTTTGCCCCATCGTCAGCGCAGGCCGGAGAAAATAGGACCCCGGATCGAGCAGCAGCACTTTGGGCGCATTGGGGGTTGGATCGGTCACCAGCACGTTGCCCGCGTGCAACGAGCCATGCACCAAGCCGGCGGCGTGCAGCGGTGCCAAGGCCTCGGCGACGGCCCACACGAGCGGCAAGGCTTCGTTGAAGTGGCGCGCACCGCGGCGAGCGATTAGCGCCAGAATCGTCTCACCCGCGTGTGCGGGGTGCGCGATGCCGATGTGCAAGCCTTCATCGTCGAGTGCTCCCGCGCGCACGTCGCTCGGCAGCCCGGAGTCAGCGACCAAACCGGCGAGCCGAGATGCGGTCAGGTAGCGGTGGGTGTCCGAGCGCCGCGCCGCAACCCGCGGGTGCAGTGATTTGACGCGAAATTCCTGCCCGTCGCGGCGCGCTCGGTAAACATTTGCCCACGGCCCGGTGCCGAGCGTCTCGAACACGACGTACTGTCCAATCGAGTCGCCAGGTGAGAGCGCGCTATTGCTCGCTGCGCCGTCGCGCACGCCCTGGAGGGAGCTTGGCAAGCCATGGCGGTCGAGCGCAATCGCGTCGAGCAGCGCGTCGACCGCTTCGATCTCTACGGCCTGCTCTGCCAATGCGCGCGCGAACGACGCGCGAGTGGCGACCCCGCCGATGTCTTCTGGTTCGAAGCCAAGGGCTTCGCGGCTCAATCGGGTGAGCTCAGGCAGCTCGAATAGTCGCTCGAGCTCGGCAGTCAGCGTCTCGACCAGCATTGCAGATTTCCGTTTCGACATGGACCAGCGCAGTTCTAGCTGGTCGATCAGGGGTAGCAGGCGCGCTCGCAGCGCAGCAACGGATCCGAGTGGAAAAAAGCACAACCCCGGAACCCGCTAGGGGACCGGGGTTGTCTGCTTTCGCAAAGGCTGAAAAATATCAACCGAGACGGCCGCAGAGCGGCCAGTGAGTGCGGGTCGAGGGGCTCAGGCCGCGCTGGCCTTGGCCACGGTCTCTGCCGCGTATTTCTCCAGCTTGCGCGCGTCCGAGTAGAAGCCGCGGATGCCTTCACTGAGCTTCTCCACCGCCATCTGATCCTGGTTGTGCTCGAAGCGGTAGGTCTTTTCGTCGAGGTGGATCGGCTTGCTGTCCGTGGTGGCTTCGGCGCCCTTGAGCGTGAGCTTGGGCTCGAGCTCGCCGTCTTTGCCGGCCAAGGTGGCGATCAGATCGGGGCTGATGGTGAGCAAGTCACAGCCCGCCAGGTCGATGATCTCCTCGACCTTGCGGAAGCTCGCGCCCATGACCTGGGTCTTGTAGCCGTGTTTCTTGTAGTAATTGTAGATGCGCTGCACGCTGGCGACGCCCGGATCTTCTTCGCGCGGGATGTCGGAGACGCCCTTCGACTTCTTGTACCAGTCGTAGATGCGGCCAACGAAGGGGGAGATCAGCGTGACCTTGGCTTCGGCGCAAGCAACCGCCTGAGCGAAGCTGAAGAGCAGGGTGAGGTTGGTATGAATGCCTTCTTTTTCCAGCTGTTCGGCGGCTTTGATGCCTTCCCAGGTGGAGCCGAGCTTGATCAGCACGCGCTCGCGCTCGATTCCTGCGCCCTCGTACAGCTTGATGAAGTTACGCGCCTTGCCGATGCTGCCGTCCTTGTCGAAGCTGTAGCTGGCATCGACTTCGGTGGAGACGCGGCCGGGGATCAACTTCAAGATCTCGACGCCGAAGTTCACGAACAGCTTGTCCATGAACGCTTCGGTCTGCGCTTCCTGATTGCCCGGCTGCTTCTTGGAGTAGCTCAGCGCTTCTTCCACGAACGGTTTGTATTGCGGCTGCTGCGCGGCCTTGAACAAGAGCGACGGGTTGGTAGTCGCGTCTTGCGGCTTGGCTTTGCCGATGGCTTCGATGTCGCCGGTGTCGGCAACCACGGTCGTGTACTTCTTCAGCGAATCGAGCAAAGACATCGGAATCCTCCAGAACTATTGGGGTAGGCGCGACCACTGCGCGCGTCGGCTGTGAGCGTGCCTCCCACCCGAAGCCGGCGCAACAGCCGCGGGATGCGACGCGTCAGCGCCTCGGAAACGCCTTTTCGCGTACTGCTCAAACGAAGCCCATTGGCCGGTTGACCAGTGCACAGATGAATCCTCAAAGCCTTCCATGGCGTTAGCCGAAATCGGCCGGGTACCCCAAGATATTGTGTTGACCGGGAGGACGTAGCCCACCTATAGGGGTAGGTGTGTTGGTGCCTGCGCATTCGCACAGGCTGAAAATGGGAACCCGGTTCAGAAGCCGGGGCTGCCCCGCAGCGGTAGGCGAGAACAAACCCCACGGTGGCACTGGTGCCGGTTTCGAAGACCGCGCCGGGAAGCAGTGGGCAGTAGGAAGCCGGGTTCGCCCGGAACGCTCGTAAGCCCGAAGACCTGCCAACACCCAGCGCCCGGGAGCCATCCGGCGTTGGTGACTCGGTTGCCTCGAGGGAGGCGGCTGGAGTGCTCCGTCTGCGACCCGGGTGCTGCCCGTTCGCGTGCGGTCGTGGTGCCGTTTTTGACGTGTCCCTCGGTTTTGGAGCGGTGAGACCCGCTCATTTTTTGCGGAGTACAGAAGAATGTTGAGCCCGTCCGTCTCTTCCTCGAACGTCCTGTCGCCGTTCGCGCCCTCGCAGTCCGACATCGACTCCGCGTCGTATCCGCAAACCACGATGCGCGTGAAGAAGCGCAACGGCGGCAGCGAGCCGGTCAACGTCAACAAGATCGTGCGCGCAGTGAATCGCTGCTGCGCCGGCTTGCCCGACGTCGACGCGCTACGCGTCGCGATGAAAACGATCAGCGGTCTGTACGACGGCGCGTCGACGCGCGAGTTGGATCAGCTCTCGATTCAGACCGCCGCGGGCTTGATTGTCGAAGAGCCGCAATACGCACGGCTTGCGGCGCGCTTGCTCTCCGGTTACATCGAGAAAGAAGTGCGCGGACAAGAGATCCACGCCTTCTCGCAAGCCGTATCGCAGGCCCACGAGCTCGGCTTGGTGAATGAGCGCTTGCTGGCGTTTGCCAGCAAGAATGCCCGCAAATTGAACGATTCGATCGCCCCCGAGCGCGACCGCGAGTTCGAGTATTTCGGCCTCCGCACGTTGTACGACCGCTACCTGTTGAAGCATCCGCAGACGCGGCTCGTGATCGAGACACCACAGCAGTTCTTCATGCGCATCGCTTGCGCGCTCTCCGAAAACGTCAACGATGCGCTCGAGTTGTACCGGCTGTTCTCGAGCCTAGAGTACTTGCCGAGCTCGCCCACGCTGTTCAACTCCGGCATGAAGCACGAGCAGCTCTCGAGCTGCTTCTTGCTCGACTCCCCGGACGATCACCTGGAGAAGATCTACAAGAGCTATACGGACATCGCGCTCCTGTCCAAGTTCTCCGGCGGCATCGGCCTCGCCTATCACCGCGTGCGCTCGCGCGGTTCGCTGATCGAGAGCACCAACGGCAAGTCCAACGGCATCGTGCCCTGGTTGAAGACGCTCGATGCCTCGGTATCGGCCGTGAATCAGGGCGGCAAGCGCAAGGGCGCGTGCGCCGTGTACCTCGAGACCTGGCACGCGGACATCGAGTCCTTCCTCGAACTCCGCGACAATACCGGTGAAGAAGCCAGCCGTACGCACAATTTGAACCTGGCCAATTGGGTCAGCGATTTGTTCATGCGCCGCGTCGAGGCAGACCAAGAATTCAGCCTATTCGACCCGAAAGCGGTGCCCAACCTTCCCGATCTGTACGGGGAAGAGTTCGATCGCGCCTACGAAGAGGCCGAGCGCCAAGGCTTGGCGACCAAGACGGTCAAGGCGCGCGATTTGTACGCGCGCATGATGCGCACCTTGGCTCAGACCGGCAACGGTTGGATGACCTTCAAGGACAAGTCGAACCGCGCCTGCAACCAGACCGCGTTGCCCGGCCGCGCGGTGCACTTGTCCAACCTGTGCACCGAGATCTTGGAAGTCACCTCGGCCGGCGAGACCGCGGTTTGCAACCTGGGTTCGATCAACCTCGGTCGACACATGAAGCTAGAAGCCGATGGCTCGCTCGGCTTCGACTTCGAGAAGCTGGCCCAGACCGTGCGCACGGCCGTGCCGCAGCTCGACCGCGTGATCGATCTCAACTTCTACCCAATCGCCGAAGCCAAGGCCTCGAACCTGCGTTGGCGCCCGGTGGGCCTCGGCTTGATGGGCCTCCAAGATGTGTTCTTCCAACTGAAGCTGCCCTTCGATGCCCCGGAAGCGCGTGAGCTTTCCCGCAAAATATCCGAGGAAATCTACTTCCACGCGCTGAGCGCGTCGGTCGAGATGGCGATCGCCAAAGGCGCGCATCCGGCGTTCTCCGAAACGCGCGCGGCGCGCGGCGAGCTGCAGTTCGACGCTTGGGAAGGCGCCACGCCGCAGAGCTCACGCTGGGCCGAGCTGCGCGAGAAGGTGCGCACGCACGGCCTCCGCAACTCGCTCATGGTCGCGATCGCGCCGACCGCGACCATCGCTTCCATCGCCGGTTGCTACGAATGCATCGAGCCCCAGGTTTCCAACCTGTTCAAGCGCGAGACCTTGTCCGGTGATTTCTTGCAGCTCAACAAGTACCTGATCAACGAGCTCAAGTCGCGCGGGCTGTGGAACGATGGCGTACGCTCGCGCTTGAAGATGGCCGAAGGCTCGGTGCAAGGCCTGGATGAGCTGCCGGAGAACGTGCGCGCGGTGTACCGCACGGCTTGGGAAGTGCCGATGCGTTCCTTGATCGACATGGCCGCCGACCGTGGCGCCTTCATCGATCAGAGCCAATCGCTCAACTTGTTCATCGAAAACCCGAATATTGGCCAGCTTTCCAGCATGTATTTCTATGCTTGGAAGAAGGGCATCAAGACCACGTACTACCTGCGTTCGCGGCCCGCGACGCGCATCGCCAAGGCCACGGTCGAAACCCTGTCCCCCTCGCAAATGCCCCCCGCTCGCAGCGAAGCCGATCCGCACGCGGTCCACGGCTACACGCCGGTCCCGCCCGCGATGGGACCGACGGATGACTCGGCGGCCGTTGCTTGCTCGCTCGAGAATCCGGAAAGCTGCGAGGCCTGCCAGTGAGTGCTTCTTCGCGTCCCGGTAAGATCCTCGACCCCGGCTTGTGCCTCACGCTCAGGCCCATGGCCTACCCGACCTTCTTCGAGATGTATCGGGCGGCGATCAAGAACACCTGGTCGGTGGAAGAAGTCGACTTCTCCACCGACGTGGGTGACCTCACCCAGCGCATGGGCGAGCCCGAGCGCCACTTGGTGCACCGCTTGGTTGCGTTCTTTGCCACGGGCGATTCGATCGTCGCCAACAACTTGGTGCTCAACCTGTACAAGCACATCAACGCGCCCGAAGCGCGCATGTACTTGTCGCGCCAACTGTACGAAGAGGCGCTGCACGTGCAGTTTTACCTCACTCTGCTCGACACCTACGTACCCGATCCGGAAGATCGCGAGCGCGCCTTTGCGGCGGTGGAGAACATCCCCTCCATTCGCCGCAAAGCCGAATTCTGCAACAAATACCTGGACTCGGTGGAGAACATTGGGCGGCTGGAAACAGCGGCCGACCGCCGGCGCTTCTTGCTCAATCTGATCTGCTTCGCCGCCTGCATCGAGGGGCTGTTCTTCTTCGGTGCGTTTGCGTACGTGTACTTCCTTCGTTCGCGCGGCCTGCTCCACGGCTTGGCTGCGGGCACCAATTGGGTGTTCCGCGACGAGAGCGCCCACATGGCGTTCGCGTTCGAGGTCGTGCGCACCGTGCGCGAAGAGGAGCCAGGTTTGGTCGATGATCAATTCCGCGCCGACGTCCACGCCATGCTCGATGAAGCGATCGCCTGCGAAGTCCAATTCGCCGAAGACCTGTTGGGCGGCGGGATTGCCGGACTCTCGGTGCCCGAAGTAAAGCGCTACCTCGAGTACTGCGCCGACCAGCGCCTCGCCACGCTCGGCTTCGAGAAGCGCTACGGCACGAAGAATCCATTTTCGTTCATGGCCCTGCAGGATGTGCAGGAAGTGACGAACTTCTTCGAGCGGCGTGTGAGCGCGTACCAAACCGGCGTCACCGGCGACGTCGCCTTCGACGTCGCGTTCTAGTATCCGAGAGGGTGGGCGCTCGCGATCCAGCAGCGCACCTCACAGCCGGCTGTGTTGCCGACTCAGCCGGCTATCGCGCGCAAGGGTGCCCGGCACTATGTCTGAGTGCAAGGTCAGCGGCTCCCTGATTTGAACCGTCAAAACGCCAAAACGCCAGAAGAGTAAGGGATACTAGGGTTAGCAATCCGAGCGGGGCGCGCGTTGTCTACGGCTGCAAGCCGCGCCCCAGCTACGCCTGGCTTCACTCGAGCGATGGCGAATGGTCTCGTCGCGATCCGGGGCACGACACTGAAGCGAACAAGGTTGCCTGCGGAGAGCCGCGAGCCGCCGCTCCGCGCCCCGAGCGCCGCAGAACGTCGCCGTAGGCGATCCCCAAGATCACCCTCTTCTGGCGTTTTGGCGGTCAAGCCCAATGCTCTTCATTTAAGCGACTCGATTTTGGGGCGCAGACGGTTGGAGCCACTCGTCTTTATTTTGACGGCGCGGGGATAGGGCCGCTTCGGACGGCGAGGCGGCAGGACGTAGCGCTTGATGTTTGTGCGCAATGTGGCGAGGCGCTTGGGGATTGCGCCGGGGCTGGTCACTGCGAGCCACATCCACTCGTCACGAATGAGCCTGAGCGACTGTTCGACTTGGCTCGAGTCGACCAATGCCGATTTTTTCGATGACTTTCATCATTGATGCCCAGAAGCATCGAAGCGCCCAGGAAGCCTCGATCAACCACAGTCAGCGAGTCGGCTGGAATCGACGTCGCCGTGCCGGTCGCGGAAAGCGCCTGCTCGATCCGATTCGGTTTCGAGCTGGCGCCGATATGTCTCGAACGGCCCCGGGTTTCCATACGCGGCTGTAGCCGCAAGCACGCGTTCCAATCCCATCCGTCTGCTCCTCGCAAGCTCGATGAAGCAGATCGCGAAACTGATGGAAAGCCCCCGCCGTTGTTCCGAGCAATTTCGATCAGTTACGCCGCTAACCGATCGGCATTGCGGTTAATCCCGCTGTAAATACGACGGGAACGGGGCGCACATCGAGGTGCGCCGCGGGATCGCGAGCGCCCACTCTCGCTTGCGATCTCTGGCTGGCGCTCGGAACAAGCAGCTATGATGGCTCGCCGGTGTTGCGATGGCGCGCGAGTTCGGCCTCTAGCTCGCGGACCCGCGCTTCGGCGGCGTGGCGGGCTTCGTCAGCTGCGTAACGAGCTTCTTCATCGGTGAGCAAGCGGTCGAGGCCGGCTGAGTCACGGCTGAGGCGCAGCATCGAGCCGAGCTCCGGCGTGGGCTCGACTAGCCAGAACAAACCGAGCACATCCGAATATTCGAGCTCGCTCTTCGAAATCTCACGCTCGACGAGATCTCCCTCGAGCCGATCCCACAGTCCGAGCGGTGACAGTGCATCCTCGGCGTCGAAGCGCACGAGCTCAGTCACCCCTGAGCGCCGATAGGCCTCGAGCTTCCGCTCCCACGGCCGATCGCGCGTGTCACTCGCGCTGACGATTTCTACGGCGAGGTGGGGCGCGCCGCGCTCCCAGACCTTCCATGAAGAAAAGGGCTGATCCGGCGCGCCCAACCAGGCGAGCACGTCGGGCGCCAGGCATTGCCGCGGATCGGTGGGATCCCAATACAGGAATTGGTCGGAGCCCACCATTGCCCGGTGGCCGAGAGCGAGGCGCAACATGGACCACAGGGCCGTACGCAGCCGAAGGTGCACGCCCGTCTCAGGCACGTGCTCCGACTCCGGGAAACGCACGGGAACCGGGGCGCGCAAGTAGCGCCGCACGGGTGCACTCTGAGCTAGCTTTGAAGAGACCACGGGCATCGCAATCTACCACGCCTCTTCATCGGCGTGCACTCGACCGGAGTTGCTCGCTTTGGCTCCCCCACGCCGTTCCGAGCAAGCGCAGCGACGCGAAGCTCCGCGCGCGCGCCCCCGTGGCGGGCGCGCGCGGGAGTGAATGCGGAACGCCTACCTGCTGACGGACGAGAGCGGCACGGCGTCGCGCGGCGGCGGCACTTGGGAGCGCGGAGCACCCGGGGGCGGCACATACACGCCCCAGATGTCGCGGGCGTAGCTGAGGATGGTGCGGTCGCTGGAGAAGACGCCCATATTCGCGACGTTGAGGATGGCGCGGCGCGTCCAGCCCGCTTGATCGTGGTACGCGGCCTCGACGCTGCGCTGGCAATGGGCGTAGCTCAGGAAATCCGCGAGGATCAGGTAGGTGTCGTGGTGCAAGAGCGAGTCGATGATCGGCCGGAAGCGGTTCGGATCGTCGGGTGAGAACACGCCGTTGGTGATCGCGTCGAGGGCGGTCCGGAGCAGGTGATCCCCGTAGTAGTGCTGCATCGGATCGTAGCCCTTGGCCTTGGCCTGCATCACCTGCTCGGTATTGAGGCCGAACAAGAACATGTTGGCTTCGCTCACCGCGTCTTTGATCTCGATGTTCGCGCCATCCAGCGTACCGACGGTCAGTGCGCCGTTCATGGCGAACTTCATGTTGCCGGTGCCGGAGGCCTCCGTGCCAGCGGTCGAGATCTGTTCGGACACGTCCGTGGCGGGCACGATCACTTCTGCCAGCGAGACGCTGTAGTTCGGTACGAAGATCACGCGCAGGTACTGACGCACGTTCACGTCCGAATTGATGACCGACGCGACCGAGTTGATCAGATGAATGATCCGCTTGGCCATGTCGTAGCCCGGCGCCGCCTTGCCTGCGAACAAGAAGGTGCGCGGAGTGATGTCGTACGGCGGCTTGTTCTTGTACGTGAGATAAAGCGAAATCACGTTCAGGATGTTGAGCAGCTGGCGTTTGTACTCGTGGATGCGCTTGACCTGTGAATCGATCAAGTGCGTCGGGTCGAGCTCAATCGAGAAGCGCTGCTTGAGCGTGGCGGCCAGGCGCTCCTTGTTTTGGCGCTTGACTGCTTGCCACTCCGTTTGGAACTCCGGGTCGGTCGCGTACGGCGTGAGCTGCTGGAGCTGATCTAGGTCGGTCTCCCAGCCTGCGCCGATGCGGTTCGTGATCAGCTTGGCCAGGCCCGGGTTGCACTTGAGCAGCCAGCGGCGCGGGGTCACGCCGTTGGTCTGATTGCAGAACTTCGCTCCGTCGAATTCGTAGAAGTCTTTGAATAGGTGATCGCGCAGGAGCTGCGAATGAAGGGCGGATACGCCGTTCACGCGCGTGCTGCCGATTACGGCCAGGTTGGCCATCTGCACGCGCTTTTCACCGCCCTCTTCGATGATCGACATGCGACGCAAGCGTTCGTCGTCACCGGGGAACTTCTTCTTCACCTCGGCCAAGAACTGCGCGTTGATGTCGTAGATGATCTCCAGGTGACGGGGCAGGAGCTTCTCCATCAACCACACCGGCCAGCGCTCGAGCGCTTCGGGCAAGATCGTGTGATTGGTGTAGGCGCAGCAGCGCTTGACCAAGGACCAAGCGTGGTCCCAGGGCATCGCGTATTCATCGACCAAGAGACGCATCAGCTCGGCGACGGCCAAGGCGGGGTGCGTGTCGTTCATCTGGAAGATGGCCTGCTCGTGCAGGCTGTACAAATCCGCGTGGTAGCGGAGATGGCGACCGAGCACGTCCTGCAAGGTGGCCGAAACCAGGAAATACTCTTGGCTCAGGCGCAGCTCTTTGCCGGCGGGCTGTGAATCGTTCGGGTACAGCACGCGCGTGATGTTTTCCGTGCGGCTCTTCTCTTCGACGGACTTGATGTAGTCCCCGCGGTTGAACCAAGCGATGTCGAAATCACGCGTGGCTTTGGCGGACCACAGGCGGAGGGTATTGACGACGTGGTTCTTGTAGCCGGGGACGGGGACGTCATAGGCCATGGCCAAGACGTCGTGCGTGTCGACCCACTCGTGCACCAGCCGACCCGAGCTGCCGGTGTACTGAATGACGCGGCCGCCGAAGCGGACCTTGTAGGTGCGCTCCGGGCGCGCGACCTCCCAAGGGCTGCCATACTGCAACCATTGATCGGGCGACTCTTGCTGCATCCCGCCCACGATGTCTTGGCGGAAGATGCCGTAGTCGTAGCGCAGGCCGTAACCCATGCCGGAGATGCCCAGCGTGGCCATCGAATCCAAGAAGCATGCCGCGAGCCTGCCGAGGCCGCCGTTGCCGAGACCGGCGTCGGGCTCTTGATCCAACACTTGTTGCAGATCGATGCCGAGTTCGGCCAGCGCAGTGCGGGTTTCTTCCAGCACGCCCAGGTTGACGAGGCCGTCTTCCAGTAGACGCCCAATCAAGAACTCCAGCGATAAGTAGTAAACGATTTTGGGTTGCTGGCGCTCGCGCTTTTGCCAAGTACGTGTCCAGCGATCGAACATGCGATCGCGGGCCAAGCGGGCCGTCGCGACGAAGTGATCGAGCTTCGTGGCAGCGCTCGGGTGTTTGCCCAAGGTGTGCTGCACGTGGTTCACGAAACTATCGCGAATCGAGTTCGAGGTCAGCGCTAGTTCGTCGACGGGGATGTTGTATTTGGCCGAATTGGACACACGCCTTTACTACCAACCCTTGTGCCCACTTCAAAGCACTCTCTCATGGTCAAAGTGAGTTCCCGCGCGCGCGTCTCGTGGAATTCGCCCGCTTAAATGGCAAATCTAGCCTGGCGCAATGCGTGCGAAACGTTACCGGCACGTGCGGACCGGGCGACGTCGTAAAGACGCTTTCGGTGTTCGACGGAGCGGTGCTACATGGCGGCCGCGATGTTGACTCTTCCCTTGGGCCGAATTTCCGGCCGCGCTTTGGGCGCACTCGTGACCGCCGTGCGCAAGACCCCGGCGCGTCTGCCGCTGACCCGGCTCTTTCGAGCCCAACTCGGGATCGACGCGCTGCGCGCGCTCGCGCCGGAAGATCGCGCGCCGCTGCCCTTTTCGCACGCGCCGCTGCAGGCTCGCAGCCACAATCAGCGAATGTCCGAGGGGCTCACTCTGGCGCTGCCCACGAGCTGGCCTCGGCCGGCGGCAAGCTTCGCCGAATTTTACCGGACCGGCCGCGCGACTCCGGTAGACGTCGTGACTCGCTCGCTTGCTCACGCGCGCAATTTGGCGGCGCGCGTGCCGACCATCGGCCCCTTGTGCGGCTACGATGACGAGCGCGCGCTGCAAGCCGCACACGACAGCGCGCGACGCCTGGCCGAAGGCAATGCACGCAGTGAATTCGAGGGCGTGCCGATCGCGATCAAAGAGGAGATCGACACGCGTGGCTTCGTGACGCGCATGGGGTCCAATTGTTTGCGTCGCGCACCGGCCAGCGCGGACGCAGTTGCGGTGGCACGGCTGCGCGCGGCGGGCGCGATCGTGATCGGCCAAACGCCGATGACCGAATTCGGGCTCTCGCCGCTGGGCGGCAACACGCATCGCCACATGCCCAGAAATCCTCACGATCCGCGGCGCTTGCCGGGCGGTAGTTCGAGCGGTTCGGCGGTAGCTGTTGCCAGCGGTGCCACGCCGCTGTCCATCGGCTGCGACGGTGGCGGTTCGATTCGCATTCCCGCCGCCTTGTGCGGCGTGTTCGGCCTCAAGCCCACTTACGGGCGGGTTCCGCAGACTGGCCACGGTTTGCCCGGCGCGACTTCGGTGGTGCACCTGGGACCGATCGGCGCTTCCGCTCACGATCTTGCGTCGTTCCTCGAGTACGCGAGCGGGTCGGATCCGGGCGACCCTGCGTCGGTCATTGCGCCGTACTGCGGGCCCGGCACATTCACGCGCGCGCTCGGGCGTGGGGTGCGTGGCTTGCGCATCGGCATCGACGAAGACGACTGGGCCTCGTTGGCAGACGACGTCGCCGGCCCCGGTCGTGAAGCGCTCGACGCGCTCGAGCGCGAGGGCGCGGTGCTGGTCGGCGTGAAGTTGCGCTTGGCGCGCTTTGCCGCGCCTATCGGCTACCTGACGATCGGCGTCGAAGCGTTCACGGCCATGGCCGAGATCCGCGCTCGCCACATGGATGAACTCGGTCAGGATATGCAGCTATTTCTGGCTGGCCTCGAGACGTTTCGCCCCGACGACTACGTGGATGCGCAGCGCATTCGCGCTACCGTGCGCTTGGAGCTGGCAGAGGCGCTTCGTCGAGTCGACGTGATCGCGATGCCCGCGACCGCCGTCAGCGCGCCGACCGTCAGCGACGAGGAAGCGCGCTTGGGTTTCATCGATCCACCGCTGCTCGATGCCATGTGTCGCTTCGCATTCCTAGCCAATGTCACGGGTGTTCCCGCAGGCGTCGCGCCCGTCGGCAGCGACCAAAACGGCATGCCCGTAGGTCTGCAGATCTTGGGCGACGCTTGGGACGAGGCCTGCGTGTTGCAGGTGCTCGCGCATCTCGAACGCATGGGCGTGGCCGAGGTGCGCAGGCCAAGCTCCGATATCGGGCTGGATCTGCTTTCCTAGTCCTACTGCGTCGCGACTTCGAGGCGAGCCATCTCGGTCAGCTCCAGGCTATCGGCCAGGTTACCAACCCCCAACGCGCGCAGAAAGTACGGAGGGCTGGCGCGGAACATCAAACGCACGCGCAGAGTCTTGACGGCGCTACCCGGGCTCAGCGGGAACAGATACGGAAATGCATGCGCTTCGCCGGCTGCGAGCGCCGCGGTTGGCTTCTTGTCGAACGGTCGGATGCGCGGCGTCGGCCCGGCGTTGAGCGTCTGTATCGCGGTTTCGAGCGCGCCCGGCGCGCCCTCGAGCAGCGCTTCGCCGCGCGTGTCGAGTACCACCGCGCCATTGGAACCGTGCTTGGGCTGCGCGTTGTCGACCAACATTTGTTGGAAATTGACCAGCAATGGGTCGCTCTTCGTGCAGCCTTTGAGCGATGGCCGCATTGGGCTCTGAGGGTTGTCCAAGATCGAGCTGTCGCACAGATCGTCCGTGGCAGCGGCGACGTGCCCGGAGCCGGCGAGCAGGCTGCCCGCGGCGTCGAGCAAGCTCACCTCGAGCCACATTTGGCGCACGAAGGCGAAGCCGCCCGGTAAGTTGTGGCCACTCCCCACGTTGCTCACTTGCACGGCAAAGCTCAGGGAATTCGCCGTCAGCTTCACTGAATCGGGCACGAAAGAGAGCGCGGCGGCGCGACGCATCAGCGCTTCACGCGCGGGGCGAAGCGCCTGTTGGGCGGCTGGGTCGTCGAGCGGGTAGTCTGCGCCGACGAAGGAGTGGTCGTGCACCTGGCGCGGCGGGGCTTGGTTGTCTTGCTGGAACAAGATTGAGGCTTGCTCTGCCGCGCGCGCTTCGTTCACGAGCGGCATGTGGCACGTGACGCAATCTCCCTGACCGCCGTGGCTGCGGTATTCGTCCCACTCGTCGAACAAGGTTTGCAAAACGAGATCGGTCCCGCGGTGCAGCTGTCCATCGCCGTTCTTGTCGTACTCGACCGAATGGCAATTTCTGCACAGCTGTTCGGGCTTACGGAACGTGCTCGTCGCTTCGCTCTGGTGGAATGCGTTGCCGATTGGGTTGTTGAAAGCACCGAAATACTTGTGGCCGGGGCGCAAGCCGTCTTGAAAGCGTGATAGCCCGCCGCTCGCGGTTTCGGGCGCGCCGTTCCATTGATGGCAAACTGCGCACGAGATGCCTTCGTTGAGCAGCGCGTTCTCGCTGAACCTGGAATCCGCGCTGAGCGGTAATGTTGTCCCGCTGGTCAGCGCTGCGCCGATTGGACCGTGGCAGTTGACGCAAATACGCTTGGGATCGGGGTATTTCGCCTGGGCGAGCACGTTCTTGAGCACGAGGTTGCTCTGCGCGACCATGATCGGGCTGGTCATCGCGTGCGAATGCATCGAACGCTGCCACTCGGCCACCGCGCGCGCATGGCAAGTCGCGCACTTTTCGGCGCTCTCGAAGCCGCCCAAACTACTGCCGGAGACCGCGCCGAGGGGCAGCGCACGCGCAGGCACGTCATACGCGAAGAACAAATGGGCGGGGACGGCTAGCAAGAAGATCAGGCTGAGCGGCACATGCGCGATGCGCAGGCCTTGCAGCAGGGACCCGTAGCGAGCTTGCTTGCGAGCGCGCTCGAGCGCTTTCGCTCGCACCAGATCGAGCGCGAGCACGTCGATGAAGCGTTGTTGCTCGTGGGGCGGCAAGCTAGCGGCGGCTTGCCGAATTTGAATGTCGCTGGGGGTAGCGCTGAGCGCCCAAGCCTTGAGCTCGTGGAAGCGCGGCGAGCCGCCCGCGCTCAGCTTTTCGATTTCCACGGACAGAGAGTCGGCTCGCGCGGTGCTGGTTCCGGCAGAGTAATTGCCTACGTCGCGCGCGGCTAGGCGCGGCACGACCGCGTAAATCACGCGCCAGATCAGGCCGCTGATCACGATCCCGAACAGGGCGAGGAAGGCCAGCTTGCCCGCGGAGAAATGCAGCGAGAATAGGCCGTAGCCGGCGTGAAGGGCCGCGGTGAGCAGGGCCAGGAGGCCAAAGTAGACGTGCGCCCAGAGCCAGGCCGTCATCGTGCTCTTGCCGAACGGCAATTGCTCTTGCAGGCCGCGTTTGCGCAGCGAATAAAAGAAGCTGATGCCGCACAGCGCGAGCGAACTGAAGCCGAGCAGCACGCCGGTGAGGGTATAACCGCGGGTGATGCTCGGGAAGAGCTCGTAGCTCTCGAGCACGCCGGCATCGAGCGCAGCGACGATGGTCGCGGTGACCAAGGCTGCGAACACCGAGAACGAAAGCCAGGCCCACTGTCGTTCGAAGAAGCGCAGGCGGCGCGTGAGTCCGGACGCGGCCACTCTATGGACCCCGATTCGGATCCGCCACCACGCGCCCTGGATCGACGCGGAAGGCGGCGGCCACGGGGCAAGCGGTGACGCACGCATAGTCGTGGTGGCCCGCGCACAGATCACACTTCACGGCGATTCGTTGCACCTTCGGGTCCAGCGCGGCGTGGGCTTCCTTGCGCGCGCGCTTGCCGGCCAAAAAGTCGAGCAAACTCGGGAAAAATCCGGGCTCCTCTTGTTCCACGGGGTGCATGCTGATGTTGCCGTACGGGCAACGTTCGGCGCATGCGCCGCAGCCGATGCAGTTGTCTTTGACGATTTTTATTTCGCCACTGGGCAAGCGTACGATGCCATTTACACTGCACATCAGGCAGGCCGGATCGCTGCAATGGCGGCACGCCGTAGGAAACATGTACGTGTCGACCTGGATCCCGCGCAGCTGCAAGCGGCTGTAGCCGTGACGTCGCCCGCAAGCATCGATGCAATTGCCGCAGCTGGTGCAGCGCGTTTGGTCGATGACCAAGACTTCTCGACCGCTGGCCAACCCCGCTTCCATCAGCACGCCTTCGGCCATCGGCGACCGCGTCTCTTCACCCACCCGCGCGCTGCCTACCGGTAGCGACGCTCGCCCGGAGACGCTATCGCGATCGCCACTGACGGGCGGGGGCGGCAGCGAGCCGACGTCCAAGGTACGCGCCAATTGCTCGGTCTCGAAACCGCCGAGCAGCGGGCCGTAGGCGGCGGGGTGCCGCGCCAAGACTTGGCCCAAGAGCGCGCCCGGAATGCGGATCACTTCGGCACGGCTCACCGCTTCGACCGTGTAGCGGTGGGTCGGATCGCGATGCAGCAAGCCGAGCACGCCGAACACGTTGCCCTCGCGGAAGTAGGTGAGCACCAAAGGGCCGGTCGCGGTGTCGCGTCGTGCGCGCAAAAAGCCGTTCCGCACGAGGTAGAAATCACGCGGCGCGTCGCCGACGCTGAACAGCACCGAGCCAGCGGGCACCAGCACCAGCTCGGCCCCGGTGAGCAGCTCTTCGAGCGCGGCTTCGGGCAACGCGCCGAGCCCGCGCGGTTGCCGGGCGTAGCTGAACAGGGCGCGCCGCGCGTACAGGGTTTGCAGCGCGTCTCCGAAATCCGGACACAGGTCCATCAAGGCCAAGACCGCGACCTTGGGCGCTTCGAGCACGATCGAGCGCTCGCGTGCGCTGACTCCGAAGGGCTCTGCGGCGTCGGCGAGGACGCCCATTTCCCCGAAGAAGGCGCCCGGACCGATGACCAGAATGTGGATCCGCTCGCCGCGCGCGCCGCGCGAGGTTTGTTCCAGCGAGCCTTCCAGGACGACCGACAAGCGCTCGTGAAACTCTCCCTCTTCGCACAATGTTTCGCCCGGTACGAGCATGCGCAAGGTCGACTTCAAGATCAGCCGCCGCAACGCCTGCGCGTTGGCGCCCGCAAAGAGCTCGAGCTTGGTCAGCTTTTCGGCCAGGCCGTCCAACGACATGCCCGATGGGAAGGTGGTGGTGCGTGCCTGCAGCGAGAGCTCGAAATCCGCAACGCTGTTTTCGACCTTCAGCTTGTTGAACAGCACCATCTCGGATCGGTTCAAATCCGACGGGCAGGCGGGCACGCACTGTTTGCACTGGGTACACGCCGTCACGAACTCGGCCACGTGGCGATGCGCGATGGTCGGCGTGAAGATGGCCGCGTTCAGCTCGGCGATGGTCACGGATTTGGATTGCGTGATGGGGCACGCCAAGAGACAATCATTGCAGCCAATGCAAGCCATCGATTCGGCTTCCACGCGCAGGCGCAAGCGCTCTTCGGCGTCGTTCATGTGCCTTCCTCGAAATTCAGCATCACCGTGCCGCCGATCAGGATCAGATCGCCGTTTTGAATCTCGCTGAACTCGTTGCTGATCGGAGAGCCGGCGCGAAAGGCGCGCCCACCGCTCAGATCGCGCACCCAGAAACGGCCATTGTGCGTGCACAATTCGAGCTGATGTCCGGAAACGCTAGTCAGGACCAAACCAGAGCTCGGATCACTGCCCACGAGCAGGCGATCGCCCACGCTCGCCGATTTCCCTGAATCACTGCCGGAAGTGACGACCACGCGCGCGCTGGGGCGCAGGCTGGCCAATGCGTCGGCGCGCGCGGCGCTGGTATAGAGCACGTCGACCGCGCCGAAGCGTAGCCAATCCCCTTCGCTCAGGGTCACGGGTTGCTGAGGCGGCAGGCGCCCGCCGCGTACGTAGCTACCGCCGTAGCTGCCCAGATCGGTGAGGACGTGCGTCGTGCCCGCGCTGCGTAGCTCGGCGTGGCGCCCGCTCACGCTCGGATCGGTGAAGCGAATGCTGCACTCCGGCGAACTGCCCAGCAATACGGGCTGAGGCCCGAGCGCAAAGCTCAGTCCGAGCGCGCCACCCGAGCGCACCTCCAAGCGTGGTCCGCCCAGGCTCTTCTGTTGCGCTTCGGGCAAACTCACGCGCGGTAGGGCCGTCGATCGAAAGAGCAACTCGAGTTGACCGACTCGGATCCGATCGCCATCGCGCAGCGCGTGCGGACCGAATAGGCATTGTCCGTTTACCCAGGTGCCGCTGCTGCTGCCCAAATCGCGCAAGTACAGGCCGGCATCGTGGCGCACCAGCTGCGCGTGAAACGCGCTCAAACTCGGGTCGGCGAGCGGAATTTGGCATTCGGGGGACTGGCCGAGGTTGGTCACCGGCAAGTTGATGGGCAGCGCGCGGCCTTGGAACTCGAGTCGCGCGTCGATCGGCGCGAGGCTGCCTCTCGCCTCTGGCGCGGCTTCGGCGTGCAATCCGATCGAGAGTATGCGGGTCTTGCGTGGACCGCTGGGCAACGCCGTGGTCTGCCCGCTGACCGCCGCGCCCATCACGGCGCTCGGCAATGCCGTAGTGCGTTCGCTCCGCTTGGTGGGGATGAAAGTGCTCGGCAGCGCCGCTGTGCCGCCGGTTCGCCGCGAAAATTCGGACATTATGCCGGTGGCCGCTGCGCTGTTCAAGCTCAACGCCTGGGTGCGCTTGAGCTTGGCTTCTGCGAAGACGGTGGTCTTGCGCGGCGCGGCGGGACGCTCGACCAGCCGTTTGCGTTCTAGCCACGCCTCGACGTCGAAGCTCGGCTCGAGCAAGCGATGCTTGATCTCGCTGACATCGACCGCGGCATCGATCAAGCGCTTCATGTTCCGACCGATGGCGCGCACGCGCAGTGCGCGTTCACCGATCATCAGCGCGCCTACCAGCTTGCCGCCCTCCACGACCAATTTGCGATACGCGATTTGCCCGGTGCCGCGCGGAAAATCGATCAATTCTTCTCTGCCCTCGCGGCGTTCGATCTGACCCAGGCGCGCAAAGTCGAGGTCGAACAACCGGGTCGCGAAATAGTGTGCGCCGGGCTGATGAGTGGCGCTGCCTCCGCGCATGTTTTGTGCGGCCACGCGGGCCTGTAAACGTGCCGGCTCCCACAGCGCCAGCCACTCGCCGGCCACGTTGGCAACGTCACCCGCGGCCCAAATATTGGCCACGGAGCTGCGCAGGTGGCTGTCCACCGCGACCGCGCCGTTCGGGGCGAGACTCAGGCCGGTGTTTGCCAGGAACTCCGAATTGGGCACCACGCCCAACGCGGCGGCGACCAACTCACAAGCCACACTCCTCCCGGAGGCGAGCGCAACCCCCGCGACGCCTCGCGGCCCGGAGTGCACGGCTCGAACTTCGTCGTTGAAGAGCACATCCACCCCCGACTTGCGCAGGCGCGCGGCGAGCAGGTCGGAGGCTACCTCGTCGAGCGCGCCGGGCATGAAGCGCGGCGTGCGTTCGATCAACGTTACCTTCACGTCGTGTTCCAGGAGCGCGTGCGCCCACTCCAAGCCGAGCGCGCCACCGCCCAGGACCACGGCGGTTTTGAGCCCACGCAGACGAACCGCGTCGTACACCTGACGCGCGTCAGCGATGGTGCGCAGGGTGAGCACACCCGGCAAGTTCGCGCCCTCGAACGACGGCGCGCGCGCCCGTGCACCCGATGCGACGAGTAGTTGATCGTAGCCGGTGGGCTCGGCGCTATTGCTGCACCACACCGCAGAGCGCGCCGCATCGACCCCGACCACGCGCGTGTAGATGCGATGGATCCCGTAGCGCTGGTAAAAATCCGGGGGTACCGCGAACAATTGATCCTCGCGCAACTCACCCAAGAGATAGTTGGTCAGCGCGGCGCGGTAGTATCCCGGCACCGGTTCGTCACTGAATACGCCGATTACGGCTTCTGCATCCGCGTGTCGAAGACTGGCTGCGGCGGTCAACCCTGCCGCGCCGTCACCGATGATCAGATACCGTTTGCGCGCCATCGCTTGCTATCGCTCACACCGCCAGCGTCTCTCCCAAGCCGCCGGTATACCACGACGCCGGCGGTTTTCGCTTTGCAAGCGGGATGAGGCGTGCTGGTCTGTGCGGCGGAGGATTCTCGGTATGCGTTCGTTCGACATCGCCCGCATTGCGGCACTCATTTCATGCGCGGTCCTGCTGTCAGCCTGTCCCAAGACGGATGCAGCCCCCGAGCCGCCCGCTTCAGCCGCTCCGGCGGCCGCGCAAGGGCCCGCCAGCGACAAAGCCGGCGCAGCCGAACCCGCTGCACCCGCCGCCGCGCCCGCAAAAAAGAAGGACGACGACAAGGGCGGCTGGTAACGCCGCTGACCAACCGCAACGCGGGGGCGTGCCACGTGCGCCCCGCGCTGCGCAAAAATCAGCGGTGCGCGACGTAGCCCACGATCAGCGCCACGACCACGGCGAGAACGATCCAAACCACGCTCCCGGATGAGCGCGCCGGTCGCGGCACTGCAGCGCTCGCTTTGGCCAAAGCTTGAGCATTCACGTTCAAGTTCGTGCGCAGCGCGGTCGAGATCGGTGTGAGGTCGTTGCCCGGCGGAGGCCAGGAACCGGGCGCGGCCACGGGCGGCGGGAGCTCGGAGGCGAACGGGCTCGAACTGAGCGGAATTTGCGGGCTGTCCGACCAATTCTCCAACACTGCCACCATGCGCGTGCGCTCGGCGAGGGCGGTATGCGCAAGCTCGCTCACCCATTGCCCGATTTCACGGGGTGAGGCGCGTGGCGCGCTTTCGAGCGCCGCCGAGAACTCACGGATGGTGGCAAAGCGCGCGTCCGGGGAGCGTTCGAGCGCGCGCATCACGGCGTCGTCGAGCTCCGCCGGCAAGTCTTCGCGCAGTGAGCTCGGGCGCGGATAGTCGCCCTGCAAGATGCTGGCGATGCGCTCTTCCGGCTTGTCCGCGGGGAACATGCGACGCATGCTGAGGAGCTCCCAGAGCACGATGCCCGCCGAAAACACGTCCGAGCGCTGAGTCAGTCGTTCGCCATGGATCTGCTCGGGTGACATGTAGCCCATCTTGCCCATGGGCCGACCGGCAACCGATTCGTCCAAGTGCTGCAAGGCTTTGGCGATGCCGAAATCGAGCACGCGCGCTACGCCGTCGACGCCGACGAGCACGTTGGGCGGGGAGATATCGCGGTGCACCAGATCGAGCGGGCGCCCCTTTTCGTCCGTGGCTTCGTGGATCGCGAGCAAGCCGTGCAGCACGTCTTGCATGATGCCGATCGCGATCGGGATCGGCACGAGATCGCGTTTCTCTTTGGCCTGTGCCCGGCACAGGGTGCTGAGCGCCTCGCCCTCGACGTAGTCGAGCACGAGCAGCACGTCGCCCTTGGAGGCGACTACGTCGAGCGTGGCGACGACGTTCGGGTGGCGTACGCGCGCCGCCAGTCGCGCTTCGTTGAGCAGCATGTCGGTGAACTCGCGATTGGCGACCAAGTGCGGCAAGAGCCGCTTGATCGCCACCACGCGCGAGAAGCCGCCCGCACCATCGAGCCGACCGAAGTGCACGGTAGCCATGCCGCCGGTCGCGAATTGGTCGAATAGCGCGTAGCGTCCGATGCGCGCGCTCGGCCCGCGCTCCGAAATCGGCCCATCGACGTGGCTGATGGTTTTTTCGCGCGCGGGCGGGACGACCGCGGCGGCGTACTGCTCGTCGCTGGCTTCGACCATCGGTAGCGAGGGCTGCTTCGGGATGGGCGGCGGCAACTCGGCGTCCGGATCGGCGCCCGGTGGCGGCGGGAGGGTGCCATCCACCAGGATGGCTTGCCCACAGTTCTTGCAGGGGATGTTGACCATCTTCCCGCGAACACGGCTGTCGTAAAGCGAAGTCGGCAGCGTCCTGCGCGCGCCACACGCCTGACAGACAACGGTCATTCCCATCGAGGGCGTAGGGTAGACGCTGTCATTGGGGAAGGCCAGAAGGCTGAGTGTCGGGAGCGGTCAGGCGAGGTGCGCGAAGCGCCCGAATTTCCGAGCGCTCACCGTGCCACTCTCTCCGGCCGTGCCGGCTCGGTAGCAGGCTCGTTCTCGGGCGTGGCCGCAGGGGTCGAGAGAAAGTCCAAGATTTCGGACAGCGCGAGGTTTCCGGCAAGTTCACCGCCGAAATCACCGTGATCGACGCCCGGGAACAGAAAAAAGCGCGCCCGAAAGCCGGACGCGATCAAGTCATCCGCGCCGCCGAGCATGTCGCTGGTGTTCTCGAGCTCGCCGCCGAAGACGGCGATTGCCTGCACGTGTTTGAAATGTTCCACCTTCAGCCGCCGTGGCGGACCGCCCAAGATCACGCGCGGGTAGCGCTTGGCGTAGTAGCGCACGAGCGCCTCGGCGCGCACCGCGCCCTGAGAGTAGCCGAACAGCGTCACATCCTTGCTGTCCAAATCCCATTGGTGCGCGTGATTGACCAAGCGGATTGCGCGCTGGATGCGCTGATCCAGCGCGTGCGTGTCGGAGCTCCATTTGAAGCGTCCCGGCTTGTCCTTGCATGGTTGATCACCGAGCAGAGCGATCACTGCGCCGTGCTGGGCGGCCGCCGACACGAACGCCCCCACTGCATTCACATCTCCGCAATAGCCGTGCAGATAGACCAATACGCGGCGACTGCCGGCAGTGGCCGCGGGCAGAACCCGGATTGGGCGGTCCGAGCCGGCGTCCAGCACCTCGTAGCTCGGTGGCGTGACCGGAATGTGCGTCGGCAAGGTGGGCGCGGGCGGCGCGTCCGCGTCGCTGCCCGCGTCTACCGCGGGTGCTGGCACCACGGCGGGCGCAGCGGGCGGCGTTTCAGCGCCGCCGCTGTGCGACGCGTGCACGAGCGCGACGAGTGCCAGCGCGCAGGCAGTACCGAGCCAGGCCACGCCACGCATGGCCAAGCTAGATCGCGTCCCGCCGTTTGAGGATGATCAAGATCACGATCAAGATGAAGAACATCATGCCCGCCAGGACGGCGGGCGGCAGCCAGGTCAAGTTGTAGTACTTGAAGCCCCAAGCGCCCATGAAATCAGAGCTGGCGATCTGCGCTTCTGCGCAGCGAAAGCGCCCCGCGGTGATGAAATTCTCGACGCTGGTCACGTCCGGCTTCTTGATGTCGATCACCCAGGCGGGGTTGGCGAGCACCGCCAAGCGTTCTTGCGCGACCAAGCCCTCGAAGCCCCAGCGCGCTGGCATCAAGTACATGGGTAGCTCGAGCAAGGAGTTGGTGGTCATGGGCACCATCAACCCGCCCAGCACGACCTGCGGAATGAGCGCGATGGGGGTGAGGGCCATGGCTGCTTCGCCGCTGCCGACCAGTGCGCTGACCAGCAAGCCGACGGCCACCGAGTTCATGGCCGTGACGACCAACGTCAGAAGCGAGATCCCGAAAGCCAGCGGCCCACCGGAGAAACCCAGTGAGAAGAACACGATCGCGAGCAAAATCGTGCACTGGATCACGCAGAACAGACTGAGCAAGACGAACTTGGAGAAGATGTAGTTGAATAGGCCCAGGTTCACCATGCGCTCGCGCATGTAGATCGCTCGCTCACTGACGATTTCGCGGGCGGCGTTGCTCGTGCCGAACCAGACCGCGGCGACCACCACGAAGAAGATCGATCCCGAATGATCGGGCGTGGTTTGCATGCTGTTCAGGGTCTGAGTGAGGCCATCGCCCACGCCGCCCGATTTGCGCGCCAACTCTTGCAACGCACCCAAGCACCAATAGGGGATGGCATCTTTCTGGCCGCCGAAGACCAGCGCCAAGAGCACGCCGATGATCGGCGCCTGCAGCAGCATGATCGCGGTGCCGCCTACGTCCCGCATCTTGATCTTGAAGTAGCGACTGAAGAGCAGCCAAAACTGGCCACTCGTGCCGCCACGGCCGCCCGGAACGCCGCGTTGATCGGTGGGCGTGCCGACCGCACGACGACCGGAGAACATCCGCTGAAAGACTGGGTTTTGCGGGTTGAGGTACTCCGCGTTCCACTCACGCGCGGCTTGCGCTCGGGCGGCGTAGCGCGGCGCGCTCGGGTTCTGCGCTCGCATCGCGTCGAAGATCGGGCGTTCGCGCTGATTCAACATGTCGAACATGTCGCGCGGATTGTCGACCGTATTCGGCTTGCCTTGGCGCTGGAGCCAGGAGCCGAAGAAGCCGTAGCCGTCTTTCGGGGAGCCGTAGAAGGTGAGCAGGCCGCCTGGGCCCAAAATCAGCGCCAGATTGAACTTTTCGAACTCTTCTTTGGCAGGCTGATGAATGGTCGTGATGATCGTTTTGCCGGTTTGCTTGGCCAGCTCGGAGAGCAGCTGCACCAAGGCCGCCGTGTCATCGGCCGCCAAACCGCTGGTCGGCTCGTCCAAGAACATGATCACCGGATCGGTGACGAGCTCCATCGCGATGTTCACGCGCTTGCGCTGGCCGCCCGAGAGCACTTTCTTTTCGGGCTTGCCAATCTGCAGATGCGCGACATTCTCCAAGCCGAGCTGCGCGAGCGTAGTTTGTACGCGGCGCTCGATCTCTTCTTCCGAATAGTCCGGCGGCAAGCGGAACTTGGCGCTGTAGCGCACGGCTTCCCATACCGTGAGCTCCGGGTGCACGATGTCGTCTTGCGGCACGTAGCCAATCGAGCCGCGTAGGGCGTCGTAGATCGCATACAGATCTTCGCCATTGATGCGCACTTGGCCGGCCGACGGCGGTAGGTAGCCGTTCAGCGTCAAGAGCAGCGTGGTCTTGCCCGCGCCGCTCGGACCCATCAGCGCGATCAAATCCCCCGGGAGCGCCTTGAAGCTGACGTGATCCAGCAGCGTCTTGAGCTCGCCCGGGTTGTCGCGATCGGGGACCTGCATGACCAGATCCCAGGCCTCGATTTCGTACAGCGGGCGGCCTTCCCAATGGGCCGCATCCTCGACCACGACGGCGATTTCTCCGCCTGCCGCTTGTAACAAGAGCGGCATCGGTCCAATCAGGACCTTCTCGCCATTTTGGACCGGGACGCGCTGATTGGCAGGAATGCGCTGGCCGCGCACGTACGTGCCGTTTGCACTGCCCTTGTCCTCGATGAACAGCTGCCCGCCGCTCACATGCAGCACCGCGTGTCGGCTCGAGACCTGCGGCTGGGGGATTTGAATGTCGTTTTCCGGCGTACGACCGATGGTCTTCGTGCCGCCGCTTTGGTCCGCAACGCGGATTTGGCCGACCACGGTTTTGTGCTTTGGCCGAGGCGTGGGGCTCGACGCTCGCTCGGCGCCGGCCGCTGCGGGTTCTCCCGGGTGCTGCGGGGCGAGTGCGGTGCCTGGCTGCGGCAGGGCCACCGCTGCGCCCGAGGTGCCGGGCGCGCCAGTGGCGAACAAGCTGGCCAAGTGCAGCACGAGGTCGACCGGCACCGCGACCGGACCGAGCGCCACGAATGCACGCGGGTCCAGAGGCTGCGCTTGATTCGGCGGCAAGCGTTGCTGATTGAGCCAAGTGCCGCTGGTCGAGTTGTGATCGGTGACGGTCAGCGGATTCAACGCGAACGTCGCGTGGTGGCTGGATACGTTCGGGTGATGAATGGCGATGTTCGCGCGCGCGGGGTCGCGCCCGAATACGAGCTGCCCGGGCGTGAACGCGGCCTTGCCGCGCTCGAGCAGCATCAAGGTGATGGCCGGGTGGGCCTTCGGTACGGGCGCCTGTCCGACCGAGAACTCGGTATGGAAATCGAAGGGCACGCTCGCGCCCGGCGCGAGCGGCGCGCCGCCCGCGAACGAAGGCCCGGCGCCATTGTCGACGAACACCAAGCTGCCACCGCCGCGGTGCTCGATCCGCGCGTGCTCCGGGGCGACCCCGGGCGCACCGAGCCGGATGTCGCAATGCGGAGCACTACCAATGACGATCGTCGCTTTTCCGAAGCCAGGAATCATTTTCTTCTCTCGAGCGAGCAGTTTGGGGTGTTCTCGCCCCAAACTCCGGCCAAGCTAGCCCAAAGGAGAAAAGAAAACAGCAGCTTGGAAAGGGCCGGCCGAAAGCCGTCGCCAGTTCCCTCTGATACGGCAATTGCGCCCAAGAGTACCGGTCCGGCCGGCGTGTTCGCGAGTACCGTCGGCGCCGTGTGAGGTGCGGCGTGTGCCCAGCGAGCGCCCCCTCAGTTGGAACCGCTCGGATCCATCTGGTCGACGGTGGCGGTCTCATTGTGAACCGTGCGGCTTGTCGCGCGTCGCTCGAAGTTCGTCGAGCACGAAAGCCAGTCAGGTCTGTCGTCGCGCTTCGATTCGCTTCGGGCAGTCGCAGGTTGGCGTATTACAGAATGTGACCGGTGGCCGTACGTCGCTTATGCATTCGAACGCGACGGCAAGTACCTGCGGCACACGGAGTGCTCGCGGGCTGATCGCGCTCGGTTGCGTTCGGCTTCTGCTCCTATGCGGCGCGCTATTCGGCTGCACCGCGGGTGAACACCCTGGGCCGGTCGTAGGCGATTACTCTGACTCTCCGCACCTGTTCAACCCGACCGCGGGCAGCGCGTGTGAGGTAGAAGGCGCGGTTCAGGCTTGTGGGCACGTAACGCGCACCTATGGTGACTATGTAACCTGCTCGATGGGCGAAGCCACCTGCAAGGCAGGATTCTGGAACGCATGCGTCGGCGATCATCTCACCACGATGAGCCACCCGAACGTGCAGCTCACGCGCACCGGCCTGCACGTGTCCTCGACGCCGGTCTCGTGCACGAACGTTTGTGACCCTTACTGCAAATCGGCACAGAACGAGCGCCCGGACGTCGACGCTTCCAGCATCGTTTCGAGCCCCGACGGCGGAGTCACACTCGACCAGTCGGATGCGGGCGTGGTGGTGAAACAATCGACCAACTGTCGTGACCTGCAATGCAAGCTGGTGACCTGCACCGGGATGGGCGTAACCACCACGATCTCGGGCACGGTGTACGACCCGGCCGGCAATAACCCGATGTACAACGCGAACGTGTACATCCCGGTCAAGGCCAAGGAAGCCTTGCCCGTGTTCGGCACTGGCGCGAGCTGCGACACGTGCGCGGGTGCACCTGCGCTCGTGGCGCTTCGCTCGGCGAAGACCGATTCGAGCGGCAATTTCACGCTCAGCGATGTGCCGGCGGGCGCGAACATTCCGATTGTGATTCAGATGGGTAAGTGGCGCCGCGAGATCGTGCTCAGCTCGGTTGCGCCGTGCACCAGCAACGCGGTGGCTGGCAATTGCACCGCGCCGAATCCAGCCGATTGCATGTTCAGGCTGCCCAAGAACCACAGCGATGGCTACGATCCGGTCGCCGGTACCTATACCAAGGCCGACGTGCCCAAGATTGCCATCGTCAGCGGTTCGGCCGATCCCTTCGACTGCCTGTTGGTCAAGGCGGGCTTGGATCCGGCAGAGTTTGGCGACGCCAACTCCAGCAAGCGTTTTCACTTTTATCAAAGTGATAGCAGCCCCGGAAACAAGCTGTCAGCTAGCTACGGCGCGGCCATCAACGGTAGCACGCTGACCAACAACTTGAATGGCGCGGGCACCAACTTGATGTCGTACGACGTCGTGCTCCTGCCTTGTGAAGGCGGCAATATCGACAAGCAAACCGCCGGCAATACGCCTTATCAAAATCTGATCAACTACGCCGACTCGGGTGGGCGAGTCTTCGCGACTCACTTCAGCTATACCTGGCTACAGTACCCATCGGTGAAAGGCTACGTTCCGGCGCCCAACGATTGGTCCAAGGTGGCCAAGTGGACGCATTCGTCGGGCAGCACGAACACGCAGGATCCGCTGCCTGCAGTCGTCGACACCAGCTTCCCGAAGGGGAGCGTCTATGCGACGTGGCTGCAGAACGTGTCGGCCACCGCCACGCCCACCAAGCTCACGCTGCACGAAGGCCGTCAAGATTTGACCACCGTCGGTGCCGACACGCAGAGCTGGATGACGGCGCACGATACCAAATACCTCACCGCCCCCGACTACTCACCGCTGTTTACTTTCAACACTCCATACGCGGCCGCGCAAAGCAGCCAGTGCGGACGCGTGGTGTACAGCGATTTTCACGTTTCAGCGAACGCGCTGGTGAGCGCGAATCAATGCCTCAGTGACGCTGACTGCGGGTACACGGCGACCTGCACCGGCGCCACGGCCAACGGCGCCGTCGGACAGTGCTCCGAGCCCTGCGATACGAGCTCGGACTGTCCGGCGACCAGCTACACGTGCAATGGCGCCTTGGTCGGCGAGTGCCAACTCAAGGCCTGCGCTGCCAATACGGACTGCCCCACGGGCGAAACGTGCAACGCCGGCAAGTGCAGCTGCTCGGCAGCGAATGCGGGTGCCGAGTGCGGTTCCGGAGTCTGTGCCAGCATGACCTGCAAGGCGGCCCACGCCTGCACCTCGAACGCGGGTTGCGGGCTCGGCACTTGCGGTGGCGGCACGTGCACCAAGAGCGGTACCAACGCCGCGGGTGCTTGTCACAAGAACACGGACTGCGGGCTCGGTACCTGTGGCGGCGGAACGACTAATGGCACCTGCGCCGCTGGCTTTGCTTGCCACGTCAACGCAGATTGCGGCACTTCCGGGACCTGCGGCAGCGGCACGAGCTCGACGGCAGGCCTGTGCTCGACCAACGCGGCGGTCTGTCACAGCGGCGCCGCCTGCGATAGTGGCTCGTGCGCGGGTGGCACTTGCTCGACCGGCGGCGCGGCGTGCCATGTCGACGCCAATTGCGATGGCGGTGGCACTTGCGGCGCCGGCGCTGGTTCGACGGCAGGCCTGTGCTCGACCAACGCGGCGGCATGTCACAGCGGCGCGGCTTGCGATAGCGGCTCGTGTACGGGCGGTACTTGCGCGACCGGCGGTACGGCGTGCCACGTCAACGCGGATTGCGACGGCGGTGGGACTTGCGGCGCCGGCGCTGGCTCCACCGCTGGCAGCTGTGCGACCAACTCATTGCCCTGTCACAGCGCGGCCGCGTGCGACAACGCCACGTGCACGGGCGGCACGTGCGCGACCACTACGACGACCACTTGTCACAAGGCCGCTGATTGTGACAGTGGCATCTGCGGCGCCACCAAGGGCACCTGCTCGCGAACTTGTCCTTCGGGCATCAACAAGGGCCTGCCCTGCACCACGAACGCCTTTTGCGGCGGCAGCGTCCTGTGCGGAGCCGCCAGTGCGTGCTCGGTCGATACCGATTGCACGTCGTTTGGCTCCGTTTGCAATAACGTGAAGTGCAGCGCAAAGGCGTGCGGCGATGACGCGACCTGCGGCGTGAGTAAACTTTGCAATAGCGCCAAGTGCGGCGTAGCGAGCTGCGCGGGCGACAACGCCTGCCCGGCGAGCAAGCTGTGCAACAACGCCAAGTGCCCCAGCGCCGCCTGCGCGGGCGACAGCAGCTGTTCGGCGAGCAAGCTGTGCAACAACGCCAAGTGCGGCGTAGCGAGCTGCGCGGGCGACAATGCCTGCGCGGCGAGCAAGCTGTGCAACGGCGCCAAGTGTCCAACCGCAGCCTGTACGGGCGATAGCAGCTGCGCGGCGAGCAACCAGTGCAACAACGCCAAGTGCACGGTCGCCAGTTGCGCGGGTGACAGCGCCTGCTCCGTGAGCAAGCTGTGTAACGGCGCGAAATGCAATGCTTCTAGTTGCGCCAACGATGCTCAGTGTTCGACCGGCGTGCTGTGCAACAATGCGAAATGCACGTCAGTCGCTTGTGGTTCGAAGGCGGATTGCGGGACGAGTACGAGCAACGTTTGCTCGACCGCGTTTTGTACGACCAACGCGTGCAGCTCGAACGCCGATTGCGGCAGCGGCGGCATCTGCGGAGGCGGCATCTGCCAAACCGGCGATGACTGCGTTTCGCCGGCGGGCTGCGGCACGGACGAGCTGTGCAGCGGCTACGCGCAAGGGAGCTGCCAGAAGGCTTGCACCAAGAACGCCGATTGCGCGCCGGACCTGTGCGTTGGCGGCAAGTGCGGCGGCTGCACCAACTCGACTCAGTGCAACGACAGCGCCTACCCGGCCTCCTGCGCCGGTATTCCTTCGGGCAAATACGGCAAGTGCTCGGTGTACACCGCCGGGCAGTTTCCGGCTGCCTGCCGCCAGGGGCAGCTCTCACCCCAGGAGAAGGCACTCGAGTTCATGTTCTTCGACCTGACGGCGTGTCTCTCTCCGGATGATCTGCCCCCCGTGGACCCGGCGGTGGTGCCCGGCTACGAAGCTGCGACCTTCGTGCAAGACTACACGGCCGACTGCAGCGACGGCACCAAGCCAGTCTGGCGTGAATTCGACTGGCAAGCCTTGATACCGGATAGCGCCTCGATTGTGATCACGGCGCAGTCGGGTGACACGATAGCCACGCTTTCGCCGGCCGTGCCGCTCAAGATTGCGACTGCAACGACAGACACCAACGTGGGGAGCGGCGGCACTCTGTTCGACTACGCGCTGATGGACGCGGGCAAGGGGAACGGTACGAGCGGCCCCTTCGACTCTGCTTCACCGCCGATCCCGTCGCGCAACTTGCTGCGGCTAGCAATCACCCTGAACCCCACGGGCGACAATATCGCCGCCCCGACGCTGCGTAAGTGGAAGGTGCAATACGACTGCGTGCCGGCCGAGTGAGCCGAGATCAATTGACCCGTGCCGTGAACTCGACCGGGCCGAGGCGCACGACCGAGCCATTGGGCACGGGCGCCCAAACACCAGGCGAGAGACGGCTATTGTTCACCAAGGTGCCGTTGTTGCTGTGCTCGTCGCGCAGCATGAGCTGGCCGCTTTCGAGCTTGAACGTGGCGTGCACCGCCGAGATGCGCGGCTCGGCCAGGGCGATGCCACACTGCGCCGCGTCGCGACCGGCGCGCATTTCCTGACCCTGGAGCACGGTGAAGACGCCTGCCGAGCATTGCAGCAGCGCGCTCGAAGCGCCTGGACCGTATGGGTTCGGAGGGGGCGCTTGGGGGGAAGGGGCTTGCCCTCCGTAGACCTGGCCGGGCGGAGCTCCGCCGTACATCAGCTCGGGGCTGACGGCAGCTGAGCCTTGACGCGGCGGACCGCCGTAGCCTGGCGGCGAGCCGTAGCCCTGCCCGGGGGGCGCGCCGTAGCCGCCGCCGTAGCCCCCCGGAGGGGCGCCGTAACCGCCGCCGCCACCACCAACGACGGGAGCAGGCGGCCCACCGCCGCCGCCCCGCTTCTTCCCGCCGCTGCGCACGATCACGATGATCAAGAGCGCAATCACGACGAGGCCCAAGCAGGCGCTCAAGATCAGCAGCAGCGGTAGCGGCTGCGTAGTCCCCTTGAGCTGAATGATGGTGGCCGCGGTCACGCCGCTCGTGCGGCGCGCCTTGTTGTCGTACACGACCAAGCGCACCACCGCTTGCTCACCGGAGCCGGCCAAGATCTTGTCTTTGTCCGGCGCTTCGAACTGAGCGAACGTATCGCTCGCCTCGAGCGAGGTACCCTTCATGCCCATCGCGATCAGCTGTTGCTGTGTGCGCTTGGCTTGGTCGATGTCCGTACCTGCGAGGGCCGTCGGCAAAGGTTGACCCGAGGGCAAAAAGTACACTTCCGCGCGGCCTTTTTCGCCACCCCAGCAGAAGTCGCCGTACACTTTGAAGCTGCCGCCGGGGTACACACCGCCCTGCGATTTGGCCATGTCCTGCGTGTAGACGACGTTCACGTCGAGCGGCCAGGTCGACGGATCGATGCCGACGGGCACGTCCTTGAACGTGTTGTCGCCCAGGATTGGCGGCTTCACGTTGTTGAACACCAGCTTGAAGCTTTGCGTCACGGAAGGCGCCACGCAAGAAGCCTTCCATTTGACGATGTGCATCTTCGAGAAGCGCTGACGCACGGTGCTGACGATGGCATTCGAGCGTGTGCCGCCGCCTTCACGCATTACGGTGAAGAAGCCACCGATGTCGGTGTTGGCCATGTTCTGCATGAACTCGAGCGAGTTCTGTTTGAACTCGTCGACCACGCCTGGCGGATACCAGATGCTGATCACGGGCACCGGTGCCTTGGGCAAGGCCGTGTTGTCTTCCGGGAAGCGACCGCCGGTCAGGTATTGCTGGAGCTGCAGGGCGCCAGGGCCCGTGGTCGAAGGATCCGCGCCGCCGAAGCCGTCGGAGAGCACGATCATGGCTTGATGCAGCGGAATGGCCACGTCATCGCCGACGTTGCCGAGGGCGCCGAAGCCGTCCGTAGCAGCGGTCTTGATGATGGTGAGCAGCGAGCGATTGCGGCCCGACGACGGAAACGTGTCCGTCGTGCCGTTGATCACGCTCTGCGCGCGCGCCTTCTGCGCTGCGGTGATCCACTTCGAATCCTTCACGACCTGGCGGTCGTTGAAGAACATCACGTTCACGATGTCGTTCGCGCCCATGCTGAGCACGAACTGCTGCGCAAGCTGGCGCGCATCGGTGAAGCTTTTGCCCATCCGACGATCGGCGTCGATCAAGATCAACCACGCGGTGCCTACGCCCGGTTGCTGCAGGCTGTCGCCCCAGGCCGCGTCGCTGACGAATTTCGAGGGCACATCCGTGCCGTCCACGGTTACCGTGAAGATCGCGTTCGCGGCTGGAAAAGGGAACGGCGTGTACAGCGCGAACGGCTTTTCCAGATTCTGACTCATGCAGTCGTACTGGCCGTTGCCCGTCAGCGTCCCGCAGTCGGCGATCGCATCGCTCACGCGCTTGCTTTGCGATACCTCCACGACCGTAGTCAGCACCGGATTGCCGTTGTCCTGTGCGGCGCGTGGATCGACGCGCAAGATCTTCGCCTCTGGCGACGCTTGGGCGCTCAGCGCGACGAACCAGCAGACGAGCAGAGAAGCCAGCGCGACCACCGCGCGGCTGTGGGACCGATAGTTGAGTGAATGCTGCATCACTGCCCTGTTGTACTTTCGGGTCGCGTTTCGGAGGGTTCGGAGTATTCGAACGGATTTGCTGTTTGGGACCGGGGCCCCAAACTCGGGGGTGGGGCCCCGCTGAATTTACTTCAGCGGGGCGGGGGAGAATCCCCCGACGATTAGATGATCTTCACGGTGACGCTGAAGCCACCGAAGCGCAGCGTGTCTCCGTCGCGGAGCTCGAACTTCTTGCCCCGCTCGAGCGGGGCTTCGTTCATGAACGTGCCGTTCGTGCTGCCCGCGTCTTCGATCTTGAGCCGGCCTGGCCGAGCCGATGCGTACACGGTCGCGTGGCGCGAAGACGTGGTGGGGCTGTCGATTTCGATGTCCAGACCGGCTCCCGCGCCTTTGCGCCCGAGCACGTTCTGACCTTGATACAGCGGCCAAAACACACCGAACTCGCTCTGGTCGAAGCTCACCAGGAAGCCGGCCAGCGCGCGAATTGCACCGGCTTCGACCAGCTCCGGATCGCGGCCTGGACCGAGCGCGGGAGCGGCCGCAGCGGGCGGGGGAGGGGCCGAGTGGGCTATCGGCGGGGCCGATGGGCTGCGCGCGGCCGGCGCTTGGCTGCTGCGTCGCAATTGAGCCTCGTGCTCTTCTGACGTCAGCGGTGGAGAGGTGGCGGCGAACGCGGACGGATCGTGCGAATGCGGACCCGATGGTGAGCTCGGCCGCGAGTGTACGGGCACCGCAGCGGGGGCGGGTTGCGGAGACCATTGAGGCTGCACCGGAGCAGGGGGCGCAGGCGGTTGGTGGTAAGCGGCGGGCGGCGCGGGCGGCTGCTGATAGGCGGGCGGCGGAGCCGCGTAGGGCGCAGCGGGTGGTGGTGCATAGGGTGCGGCGGGCGGTGGAGCGTACGGCGCGGGCGCCGCGCCATAACCTGGAGGCGGGCCGTACGCTGCGGGCGGTGGCGCTGCCTGCGGCGGCGCTGCCTGCGGCGCGCCGAAGCCCGGGGGCGGGCCGGCGGTCGGCGAGACGGTGGCTCCAAATGGATTCATGCCTTCGGGTGAGCCGAAGCGTGCGCGATCGGCGGGCGGCGCGGGCGCAAAGCCGCCGGGATCAGCCGGCGCCGGGTTGTTCCACGCGGGTGCGGCCGGTGGCGCATATGCGGGCGGTGGCTGCCCGGCTGGAGGCTGCCAGGGCTGCGGTGCGCCGTACGCCTGCGCTGCGGGCGCAGGGGGTGCCCACGCGGAAGCAGGCGGTGCTTGCGGTGGCTGCTGAGCGGGCGGCGCGCCCTGAGCGGGCGGGGGAGCTGCCGCGGCGGCTAACGGGTTGCCGCAGGACAGGCAAAACTTGCTGGTGGGCTGGTTCGAGGCGCCGCACCGCGTGCACACGATCATGTGAAAAACTCCCGAGCTCGAGCTATGCCGCGCTGACTTGCGCGGCCAAGCGTGGGGAGCATACCCGTTTTACTGCATCATTACGCAGTTAAAGGCGGCGGGATGCGTGGAGGCACAATGGGCAATCGGGAACCATTGCTTATTTAACCCGCCCGCCCGACCAGCAAAACGGGGCTGAACTGACGGTTCAGCCCCGGAGTCGGGGGCGCAAACAGCTGGAAATGGGGTCGCTGCTCGAGGCCGAGCCCGCGACCGGCGTTCTCAGCGGTCTTTCTCGTCTTGAATGCGGGCGGCTTTGCCCGTCAAATCGCGCAAGTAGTAGAGGCGACCGCGGCGGACGACGCCGCGCGAGACCACTTCCAGCTTCTCGATGCGGGGCGAATGCGCCAAGAACATGCGCTCCACGCCGATGTTGAAGCTCACCTTGCGCACGGTGAAGGTCGACTGGAGACCAGCGCGGTGGCGCTTGATCACGACCCCTTTGAACACCTGCACGCGCAGTTTGTCGCCTTCGACGATCTTGTAGTGCACGGAGACCGTGTCACCGACGCGAAAATCCGGCAGATCCTTGCGGAGCGCGGCAGATTCGAGGGCTTGGATAATCGAGAGCGTCGCCATGGTGTCTGTGCCGATCCTGAGAAAATGGGGTAGGGGCGCGGGATTATGCATCCCAACGGACAGCCGTCAAGCAAATCTGAGCCGGTGTTCACTGTCTCGCTTGACGGGACGCCCCCGGGGGGCTAATCCGCCGGGCCTGAATCGAAAAGCGAGCCGTTTTCTCAACCGGCATCGCAAGTAACGCGAATCCGCTCCCAGCCGCCACGCAGCTGGGTAACGGCCTCGCCACTTACCAGAATGGAAGTCCTCTCGCTATGAATCAGTTCCCCGGCGTCATCGGCCGCAAGATCGGCATGACTCAAATCTTCACGGAAGACGGCAGCGTCGTCCCGTGCACCGTCGTCGAGTCCAACGTCAGCGTGGTCGGCAAGCGCACCCAAGAGAAGGACGGCTACGATGCCATCATCGTCGGCTCGGGCGAGCGTAAGGAGAAGCACACGAACAAGCCGCTCGCGGGCGCGTTCAAGAAAGCCAACGTGACGCCGCGCCGCGAGCTGCGCGAGCTCCGCTGCTCGGCCGAGTTCGCCGCCAGCATCGAGGTCGGCTCGGATCTGAAGGTCGATCAATTGTTCGAGGCCGGTCAGTTCGTGGACGTGCAAGGCGTCTCCAAGGGCAACGGCTTCTCCGGCGTCATGCGCCGCCACAACTTCGCGGGTGGCACGCGCACCCACGGTACGCACGAGTATCGTCGTCACGGTGGCTCGATCGGTACCAACATGACTCCGGGTCGCGTGAAGCTCGGCATGAAGATGCCGGGTCAGCACGGCAACAAGACGGTCAGCGTGCTCAGCCAAAAGATCGTCAAAGTGATCGCAGAGCAGAACCTGATCCTGATTCACGGCGGCATCCCCGGCGCGCGCAACGGCCTCGTGTTCGTGCGCGGCGCGGTCAAGAAGCGCGGCGGCAAGCCGGCCAAGTGATGCGTGTCACGCCGCGTCGTGCGGCGTGGCTTGGCATCTGAAAGCTCTGCATCGGCATGGCTTTCGAGGCACTGTTTCCCGCGTTCCGCAGCCAGCGGATTCTGCACGATCAGGGCGGTTTGTTGCTCGTCGACAAACCGCCCGGGATCGTCGTGCACGGCGGTGACGAGCAGCACGCCTCGGATCTGGTTTCGCGCCTGAAGCGCGTGCTGCGTGCGCGCGGCGAGGACGATTACCTCGGCGTCCATCAACGTTTGGACTTGGGCACCTCGGGCGTACTGGCGTTCACCCGAGATCCCGCGCTGAACGCGGCCATCGCCGAGCAGATGGAGGTGCACGCCATCGAACGCACGTACGTTGCGGTGGTGGCATTCTCGGGCCGAGCCAGCTTGCGTGATTCGGGCGTGTTCGAAGAACGGCTGGAGACCGTGAAGGGACGCACGCGGGTCGTGCGCAGCGGTGGGCAGCGTGCCCTCACTCGCTACCGCGTGCTCGCCAACGTCAAGGGCCGCGCGCTGCTCGAGCTGCGGCCAGAGACGGGACGCACCCATCAATTGCGCGTCCACCTGAGCCACGCCGGCGCGCCGATCGTGGGCGACACCGCCTATGGCGGCATTGCGGCCGAGCGGCTGTTTTTGCACGCGCGGGATCTGGTCTTGCAAAAGCCGTCGCTGCGCGCGCACGCGCCAGTGCCGGCGGCCTTCGATGCCGCGCTCCACTCGCGCGCGCCCGAGCTCGGCTCCACCGACCGCGTGCGTCAAGCTCTGGCCGACGCGGGCTGCCTGCGCGAGCCGCTCTTGGCCAGCGCCGACACCTTTCGCGTCGTCAATGATGGGGGCGATTTTTTGCCGGGCGTCTGCGTCGACCGCTACGCAGACTTTGCCGTGCTCGCGCTATCCAGCGACGAAGCCAGCGATCGCCGCGGCGAACTAGCGGAATTACTGCATGAATTCGGAGCACGTGGGGTGTACCTGAAGCAGCGTGCGCGCGCTGATTTGCGACGTGAAGCGCACGCCGAGCTGGCGCCGAAAGAGCCGGTCGCCGGTGAAGCCGCGACCGCCCCGCTCGTCGTGCGAGAAGGCGAAGCGCGCTTCGCGGTCACCCTCGATGAGGGCTTGTCCTGCGGCCTGTTCCTCGATCAGCGCGATAACCGCGCGCGCATCGCCGCGTTTTGTGGCGGTCGCAAAGTGTTGAACTTGTTCTCCTACACTTGCTCGTTCAGCGTGTACGCCGCGCTCGCTTCCGCCGAGCACGTGACCAGCGTCGATCTGTCCGGCCATGCGCTGGCCCGCGGTCGCGAGAACTTCACGCTCAATGGCCTCGATCCCGCGGCGCACGCGTTCGTGCAGACCGACGCGCTGGACTGGCTCGCGCGCGCCGCCAAGCGGGGCGAGAAGTTCGGCGTCGTGATTTTGGACCCGCCGAGCTTCTCTACCTCCGGCAAGGGCAAGACGTTTCGCGTCGCCGATGGCTACCAAGGCGCCCTGGAACGGGTGTTTGCGGTGCTCGAGCACGACGGCCGCGTGCTGGCCGTGACCAATCACCGCAAGACCTCGCCTCAAGCATTTCGGAAAATCGTACACGACGCGGCCCGCGCGGCTGGCCGCGAAATCAGCCAGCTCAAGGACCTGCCTTCGCCGCTCGATTGCCCATCTGGGACGGCCGGGCCGTTTCCCGCCAAGAGCGTGCTAATTAGCGTCAAATGAGCGGTCGCAAAGGCAACGTCTACGAGAAGCCGGACGCCCGCACCAAGGCGGCGAAGGCGCAGGGATTCCCCGCGCGCAGCGTGTTCAAGCTGGAGGAAATCGATCGCCGCGTGAAGCTCTTGCGCAGCGGGCAGAAGGTGCTCGATCTGGGCGCCGCGCCGGGCTCGTGGGCGCTGTATGCCAGCCAGAAGGTGGGTTCGGGAGGGCGTGTGCTGGCCATCGATCTGCAAGAGATCCGCCAAGCGTTTCCGCCCAACGTGAAGGTGGCGCAGGGTGACGCGCTGACGATCGAGAACACCATGCTCTCGGTGTTTGCGCCGTATGACGTGGTGCTGAGCGACATGGCGCCCAGCACTTCGGGCTCGAAGGTCCGCGATCAGGCCGGCAGCTTGGAGCTGTGCTTACGTGCCTTGGACGTCGCCTTCGCGCTCGGAAAGCCCGGCTCGCACTTCGTGGCCAAGATCTTCATGAGTAACGAATTTCAAATCGCGCGCAAGCTCGCCGGCGAGCGCTACGAGAAGTGTCAAGTGATTCGCCCGGAGGGGACGCGTCAGCAGAGCACGGAGGTGTTCATCGTGGGGCTCGGCCTGCGAGCCCCGAGTTCGGCCTAGAGCGATTCCAGATACGCGACTAGATCCCCGCGCTGAGCGTCGCTCAAGGCCGCGGTATTGCCGTGATTGTTGCCGCCGCAGGCAGGATCGAAGCGGCCGGCCAGGGTTTTGGCGCAGCCGTTGTGCATGAAGGGGGCGCGATAACCGACGGCGATTAGGGACGGCACCTGAAGCTTGCTGGTGGCCACCGTATCGATCGCAACCGAGCGATTGTCCGTCAGTTTGGCGCCGGAGTGACAAGTGGTGCAGCCCACGCTGGCGGACTGAAACAGCGCTTGCCCGCGGATCGCGGCTTCGTCATTGGGAGCGCGAATCGGTGCCGGAGCCTTCAGTGAAAACAGCCACTCGGACAGGGCCGACACGCGCGAGTCGCTCTCGCGTACGCCGCCCATGCGGCCCACGAATACTTGGTTCATCAGTGAGCCAACGTTCGGCAGATCGCCGTTCCAGTGGAACGGCGCCGTATCGCGCAGGCCGACGAACAATGCCTGTGTGCGGCGCTCACCGCTGCCGGCAAAGCGCCAGGTGCGGCCGTCTTCACCGCCCTCGGGGTGACACGAAGCGCAGGCAATGCCGCCGCCGGCGTCGCGATGAAACAGATCATGACCGGTGTCGGCGCGCGATTCGCCGGGTAAGGCCACGACTTCCGACGTGCCAAAGGGCAGACCACGCACGATCATCAGCTGCGCGGGCTCGCGGCTCTGGGCCAACAATCGCCCGTTCGCGGTGAACGCAACCGCCGTCACCGGAGCGTTGCCCACGACGCTCTGCGCGAAGACGCAGGGACTACCGCTGCTCAGGTCATTCTTGGACAAGATCGAGATCGGCGAGAACGCAAAGGCGCGCCCATCCCCACCCGAGACTGCACCGTGCTCCGACGGGAACACCACAAACGGGCGCGGGGCAGATGAATCGGCGAGGCCGGCGTGCGCGATGGCAACCCATTGCTGGTCAGCCGACACGGCGACGTCGACGGGCAGGGGTGGACCCGCGAAAGACGCACTGAGCACGCTGCCATCCGCGGAAATGGTGCTCACGACGTTGCGCACGATGCCACCGCAGCCAGGGCCATCCCCTCCGCCGTAAGCGCTGCCCGACGCGCTGGGCGGAGTGATCTCGATTTCATCGGCGACCGCATTTTGGTGCACGATCACTGCGCCGCCCGATACGCTGGAAACCGCGCGCCACGCAGTACCGGCTTCCAACGTAACGCTCTTCCCGGGCAAACCGGAGAAGTCGTTCGGGTTGGTCGGTTGAGATAGCGTGCCTTGGCCCTGCGGAATCTTCGAGACCTTGGCGAGCGTGCCCAAGCTGCTCACGCGCAGCACCTCGGCCGATTTGAAGCGCGTTACCCAGAGCTCGCTGCCGCGCACCAGCACGTCGCGCAGATCGGGTTCCAGGCTGAGCGTGCGCACTGGCTCACCACCCTGCGCAGAAATTGAAACCAGCTTGCCCTCCGAGCAAGCCACGTGCAGGAGGCCGGTGGCGGCTTCGAAAGCGATGCCTCGCGGCGCTTTGCACACGGCGCGGCGATTCAGCACGCCACCGGTCACGGGATCGATCGACACCACCGCCCCGCCCCGCCGCAGCGCGACATGCACGTGCTTCTGCGCGTCTTCCACGCTGCGCCCTGGCTCGTCCCCCGCTTGGAGGTCAATGGTACGCACCGCGAAGGTATTCAGATCGACGATCGAGATTCGGTCGCGTTCCGGATCGCTGACGATGGCGGCCGAGTCGTCGGAGAGCACGCTCAGCGTACCGCCGCTGATCGCCAGTGGAGTCACGGGTGCCGTCTGCGCGGCTCGCTCATCCAGCGGGATCACCAGCCGCGGCTCACTCTCGCTGTCCGCTCGCTTGTCGAACGAGTTGCAGCCCGCGAGGGCGAAGGCGAGCGAAAGGCCTGTGAGCAACCCGGTTTTTCTGATGCCGATCATTCGCTCTCCACTTCCCATGTTCCCCACCCTTTGGCCCGACCACCTGAGCTGAGCATAACTCAACTTTTGAACGAGTGCTCGTGTCGTCGTTACGACAACGCTTCCGCAACCCGAAAGGCTAGTGTGGTGAAATCACGACACTTCCTTTTCCCGATGCAGAATGTCATACACCGGACGGGAGTTGAAATGGGCTGGTCATTCACGGGGATCGCGTCGCTTACGGCATTTCTGGGCTGCCTCTCGCTGACAGGAGCGGCTCGTGCCGAAGCGGCGCCGCCCGAGTGGCTAGCAAGCCAGGTGAACGAAGGTGGGCAACATTGCGCGCCTCTCGCCGAGCGCCGACAAGCGGACAAACTGCTCTTTGCCTGTGGCGCCGCCGGGGTCTGGGAATTCGTGCCGACCAGCGCGTCGCCGAAGTTCGTGCGCAGTTACACCTTCCCGGGTGACGTCGTTGGCTTCATCGACGAGGCCGACGGACGGCTTTGGGTGAAGCTATTGGTGCTGGAGGCGCGCCCCTTCACGGATGCGGGCGCGCGCGCCGCGGCGGTCTTCCCGGACGTTGCCTCGGCGGTGCCACTCCCTGCTTCTCCGGCACCGGTACCGAGCGCGCCGCGCGCACCGGCTCCCGCAAAGCCCAACCGCAAAAGGATTGGCCACGTCGAGCGCGTGACGCCCGGCGAGATCGTGGTCTCGCTCGGAACCGACGACGACATCGCGCGCGGTGATCACATCGAGTTGGCACTCGCGGGCACGAGCGAAGATGGCAGCAAAGACGCGGCGCTCGCGAGCGAGGTCGTGGCCGTCGGTGTGGTGACCAACGTGAGCGACGGTAGCGCTCGCGTGCGGTTGGGCTTGAACGAAAGCGTGCCCGTAGGAGCGCTCGCCAGCCGCACCGGCTCGCCCGCCACGAGCAGCTTATCCGCACCGCCGCGCGCGATCGGGCTATGGGAGCTGGACTTCATGGTACGCCCCTTCGCCGCGGTCGATGAGCTCGGCGGTGGAGCCTTGTTGAGTGGCAGTGTGGGCTATCGCTTCAAGCACCTGCACCTGCAAGCGATCGTCGATCCGCTCGCGTTCGCGGCGGTTCAGGAGAAGGGCAGCGTGGCTGCGGCCAACGCCGCTGCGGTCGTTAGCTACGACTCGCAGTACATCGAGATGGGGCTCGGCCTCGGTGTGCAGACCGTGAACGAGACGAACTTCGTGGTTGCGCCAGGGTCGGCACTCGCCGCCGTCCAGCTGGTCCGTCTCGGCTCCCGAGACGGCTTCAACCTCAGCGCCCGCACGAGCCTCGCCCTCTTTCACAGTCAGTTTCAATTCGGCGGCATGGTCGCCGGCCTGCAGATCCCGATGACACGCGGCTACTGGTTCTTGATCAACGGCGGTGGCGGCAACGTGGGCTACGGATATGGCGAGCTCGGCCTCCGCGCGCTGCTCGCGGGTAACGGTCTCGCCGGCTCGACGTTCCTGACTGTCACCGCGGGCGGCGTCGGCGTCTTCCGCTCGGGCTCCTGCGACGACAACTTTTCCTGCACTGACGACGTATCCTACGGCGGTCCCATGGCAGGCGTCGGCGGAGAATGGCGCTTTTGATTGGTTGATGGTCACGCGAGAACGTCGCACGCCGTCCCAGCCTTCGGCGTCGCGCTTCGTTCCCTGACTTCAGTCGAGCGTGAAAAAGACTGCGTCTCTGCAATAAAGTCAGCTCCCGCAGAGCCGAGTCCGATTCCATCGCTCGCTCTTGGAACAATGCCAATCGTCAGCGCTTCGAGTCTATGGCAATCTGAGGAGTGCCCCGAAGTCCATCCCCGCGTTCTTTGCTGGCTTGGTTTGCCGGAGGGCTAGTGGTGTGGAGTTGCTCGTCCACACCCGGGCCCGGATTGCCCGAAGGCGGGGGAGGGGCTTCGGCCGGCAACGGTGGAGCGCTCGCCGGCATGGGCGGCAGGTCGACCGAGCTGGGCGGTGCCAGCGGCAATCAGCAGGCGGGTGGCGGTCAGGGCGGCTCGACCGCGGGCGTCAGCGGTAGTCTCGGAGGAGGCAGTTCCGAATCTGGCGCGGGCGGTGATTCGGCAGGCGGAAGCGTCGGTGAAGCGGGAGCCAATGACGGCGGAGCCGCGGGCAGCGCCGATTCGACGCCCTTCGATGGCGAGTGCGGTCAGGGCTGGGCAGCGGGCGGCGCCGCATCGCGTCCGAACCTGAAAGGGAGTGTGACCCCTCAGGTAGACAAATCCGGCAATTGGACGTTCAGCTTCGGTCGCTACCGCCTCGTCGTCGCGGGTTCGCATGGCGCGCGCGTGATCGAGTTTTCGATCGACGGCCAGAACTTGATCGATGCCACGGGTGGCTCGACGTTTTGGCCCAGCCCGCAACAGAATTACACTTGGCCGCCGCCGGCAGAAATCGACACCGCTGCCTACACCGCTCAAGCCGACGCCACATCCTTGAGTCTGACCAGTGCTACCGCGAGCGTGACGAGCTCCACCTTGAGTGGTCTCCGTCTCAGTGTGCTCAAACGGTTCTGGGTGAACGCCGACAGTGGAGTGATCAGCATCGAGTATCAGCTGACCAACCAAAGCAAGACGGCGAGCGCGTCCTGGGCGCCGTGGGAGGTGACTCGCGTGCGCGCGGGCGGTTACACCTTTGCGCCCAAGGGTCCCGGCACCCGAACGATTACACAAGATTCCTTTCAGAACCCGCTCGCGCTCAGCGTGCTTCCGCCCGCGCCTGCGGCCGGTGGCATCGCCTGGCTGGATTATCCGAGCCTCAGCGCGACCCTGACACAAGACAACTACATCAACGAGTTCGACGGTGCCGAGGGTTGGCTCGCGCACGCGAATCGCTTTGGCACGAGCCTACTTCCCGTGCTGTTCGTGAAGAGCTTCGTCGACGCCCCGGACGCGAGCCTGCCCAGCAACCAGGCCGAAATTCAGCTTTGGACGAGCGGCACCGCGAAGCCCAAACTGATCGAGGTGGAGGAGCAGGGGGCGCTGCAGGTGCTCATGCCCGGTGAATCGCTCACTTGGACCGTGCACTGGGCTGCTTGCGAGCTACCCAATGCCACTCTACTTTCGGCGGGCAATCTGGAGCTCGCGACGTTCGCGCGCGCGCTCGCCATCAAGCCCTGAGAGCGGGGGCTGCTCACGCGGGCGCGGGCTGACATGCGCCTGCGACGGCATCGACATTCTTACCGAGCCAGCGCGCTGCGGGAAAATAAACCTCGCCGCTCTTGATGAACAGATGGCCGCTGCCTCGGTAGGCACAGCCGACCATGTCGTCTGCTCGCCACTCGCCGGTCCCGTAGCGCACATCCACGCTGAAGGGCACGAACTCACGGCCTTGCTTGTCGCGGCTGAGGGTCGTCTGAGTGATCCGGACGCGACTCTCGTGAGGCGGAGGCCGCGAGCGGGAGAAGCGACTCGTGCGCTCCGCCAGAGGCTTCAAAAGGCCGGCTTCGACGCGCTGCTGAGCCCATTGCACGAGCGACGGCTCATCGGCCGTGGCCCGCGAAGGGACGAATGAGAGCACGAATACGCACCACGAGAACGAACGGAGATAATTCACGACGCATCCTTTCGACGATTTCAACGCGCTTTCCCGACGAAATCAGCAGTCGCCGAGAAAGCCATTCGACGACCGCTGCGCTTGCCAAAACCGGGCCCCACAGAGCCGCGACGTACACCACGTCCGGATCCACGCCGAGTGCATCCAGACCGACGATCAGCGCGCGAGAGACCACGGCCACGCTCATCTGACCTACCACGTGGCGCATCGCTCGCGCATGCCGCGCGAACTCACGTCTTCGCGCTGACCGAACCCCCGCGATCATCGCGCCTGCGACGATCGCCGCCGAGAGCAAGAAGCCGGCCGTAACGACGCCACCTCCTTTTGCGTCGAACGCGAGTACCACTCCCGAAGGCACCAGAGCGAATAGTACGAGCACACCCGCGACGCGCCCGAGCCAACGATGCCACGTCGCGCGCCGCTGCAGCGCGCGTGTCATCAGCACCAGACAGAGTGGGAAGCCGAGCGCGGCGGCCGCCACGTGAATACGCAACGCGCCCAGCCACAACGCTTCGAACCTGAGCGGTAGCTTCTCGACCACGAACGGCGGCAGTGTCTCGAAGTCGAAGTACGGTAGGCTCAGCGCCGTGATGAGCGCCGAGCCCGACAACATCGTGACTAGAAAGCCGCGCCCAGCCCAAACACCAAGAACCTGTCGCATCCCCTTTCGACGCGGCAGACCTGCAAAGGATTTGCGCCTTTCGCCTGTGGCCGGAGGTAGAACGGTGGGTTGGTGCGGAGCGCCCATTGCCCGTCAGTCGTCCGGCCCCCGGCTGGTGTGACACCAAGCCCTGGCGAATTCTCAGAGTGGCCGCAGAACAGCCTCAGAAGGCATTCTGCCCGGTCAGCGCTTTACCCAAGACGAGGGTATGGATCTCGTGGGTGCCCTCGTAGGTGTACACGCTCTCCAAATTCAGCATGTGACGGATCGCCGGGTATTCGAGCAGGATGCCATTGGCGCCGAGCAGCGCGCGGGAGCGGCGCGCGCAGTCGAGAGCGACGGCCACGTTGTTCCGTTTGCACAGGGAGACCTGCTCCGGCAGCAGCTTGCCCTGTTGCTCTTTGAGACGTCCAAAGTGCAGTGCGAGCAGATCGCCTTTGACGATTTCGGAGGCCATGTGCACGAGTTCGGCTTGGATTAGCTGCTTGGACGACAGCGGTACGCCGAATTGACGTCGTTCGCCGGTGTAGGAGAGCGCGGACTCGAAGCAGGCTTTGGCGGCGCCCAGTGCTCCCCAGGCGATGCCGAAGCGGGCTTCACTCAGGCAACGCAAGGGCGCGCCCAAGCCGCGCTTACCGGCGAGCAAGTTCTCTTTTGGCACGCGGCACTCATCGAGCACGATCTCGCCCGTCTCGCTGGCGCGCAGGCTCATTTTGCCGTGAATACGTGGGGTTTCGAAGCCCTTCATGCCGCGTTCGACCAGGAAGCCCGAGATCGAGTCGGGTTGGTCATCGGTTTTGGCCCAAACCACGGCGACGTCGGCGAACGGCGCGTTGGTGATCCACATTTTGGTGCCGCTCAAGACGTAGTCGGAGCCATCGCGGCGGGCGCGCGTCTTCATGGAACCGGGATCCGAACCGCTGTCTGGCTCGGTGAGGCCGAAGCAGCCGATGCACTCGCCGCGCGCCATGCGCGGCAAGAAGCGCTCTTTTTGCGCTGCATCGCCGAACGCCGAGATGGCGTACATAGCGAGCGAGCCTTGCACGCTGACGAAGCTACGCAGGCCGCTGTCTCCGTATTCGAGTTCCTGCAGGACGAGACCGTACTGGACGGGAGTCATGCCCGCACAGCCGTAACCCTGGATGCTGGCGCCGAGCACGCCGAGGCCGGCAAGTTCGGGGATCAAGTCGCGGGGAAAGGCTTCGTCCGCGAACAATTGCCCCGCGCGAGTTGAGTAACGCTCTTCGACGAAGCGCCGCACGCTCTGCTGGATTAGGCGCTCATCCTCGCTCAGCTGCGTGCCCAACGCGCTCAGCGACTCCAACGATTCTGCTGCCATCCAAAAATATACCACGCCCCGGCTAGTGAGCCCGAAAGCGCGGTATTCGTTCGGTTTTCGTGCTCGAAAACTTGGCCCCTGCCGGGCGCCTTCGATAAGCCTGGCGGGATGCCAAGCGTGCGCCTGTTTTCCCTTGCGGCTCTGGGCATGGGCGCGTTTTCGTCCTGCTCCGCGGGCGAAATTGCGCGCCTTGCGCCGGATCACAGCGCTGAAGTGAGCGCTCCGATCGCGACCCTGACCATTCCCGCCGCGCCGCCCGAGGCGCCCGCACCGGTGTCGGAGCCGCCGCCTGCGCCGCTCGCCGCCGCGGCCGAGCCCGCGTCAGATCCAGAGCCCAGTGTCGTCGAACCGGAGCAGGCAAGCGGTGACACCCCGAGCGACGACGACGAGGAAGAGCCGACCCCCAGCTCGCTGCGCGAACTCGAACCGATCGTCGATCCGGGACACTTGCTCGTCGCGATCGGTAGAGAAACCTTGGTCTACGAACGACCGAGCTTCAAGTCGCAGAAGATCGGCTATCTGCGCGCGGGAGCCCAGGTGCGGCGCGACGATAAGCCCGCCGGCTTCGAAGGCTGCAAGCTCGGCTTCTATCGCGTGATGCCCGAGGGCTACGTGTGTGTCGGGCCAACCGCCACGCTCGACCCGGGCAATCCCGTCGCGCAGTTTTCGCGTGTGCGTCCGGATCGCAGCGCGGCCATGCCGTATTTGTACGCGCGCTCGCTGTATCCAACTCCGCCGTTCTATACGCGCTTGCCGAACAAGCTCGAACAGCAGCAGCAAGAAGTCGAGCTCGCTCGGCACCTGGAGGCAAACACGCGCTACGCTTGGCGCAGCGCAGAGAGCGATGCGACGCCGCCTTTCTTGCTCGGTGGTGGTCAAGCGCCGACGCCCTTCGGCTACGCGCACGAAGCGAACAAGCTGACCAGCGGACGAGCGCTTCCCGACAGCTCCTTCGCTCTGCTGGCGATCTACGATCACGAGGGGAGGCGCTTCGGTTTGACGACCGACATGAGCCTGCTCCCCCTCGATCGAATGAAGCCGGTCACAGCCAGTACTTTTCATGGCTTGTCGCTGACCTCGGGCGCGACTTTGCCGGTCGTGTTCGTGCGCGCCAAGAACGCCTTCCTGTACTCGGGCAGCCCGAGCAGCGGTCTCAGCATCGCGCGCCCGATCGGCTTTCGAGAAGCCTTGCCGATCACTGGTCGCTCTCGGGTGTTGTCCGGGCTCAGCTACCTCGAGACGACCACTGGTGATTGGCTGCGCGACGAAAATCTGGTGCGCGTCGACAAGATGGTGCAGCGCCCTGGCTGGGTGAAGCCTGGTCGGACCTGGGTCCACGTTTCCATTTTGAAGCAGAGTATGGTCGCGTACGAGGGCGACACCCCGGTGTACGTCACGCTCGTCTCCACCGGTGCGGATGGGCTCGGCGATCCCAAGACGACGCACTCTACGGTACGCGGACAGTTCCTGATTCACACGAAGCACGTGACCGCCACCATGGACAGCGACGAGGTCGGCGACGCGTTCGACCTGCGCGACGTCCCGTACGTGCAGTACTTCAGTGAGGGCTTCGCTTTCCACGCCGCGTATTGGCACGATACCTTCGGCACGCCGCACAGCCACGGCTGCGTGAACCTGTCACCCAGCGACTCGCGCTGGCTGTTTCACTGGACCGATCCACCGGTGCCGCAGGCTTGGCACGGCGCGATGAGCTTGCGCGGTGGTACCTTGGTTTACATTAGCCCGTAGCGCGTGGTCTCTGCGGCGACCGGGTGTATGCTGAACCGGTGTCCGAAAAAGATGCCTCGCGCTCGCTGTCTCAGGTCACCGCGCGCACGTTGAACGACTACGACCAAGCGGCACAGTCCTTTTGGGCCGGCACGCGCGATCACGACGTTACGCAGAACTACGCGGCGTTGCTCGACGCTCTGGCGGGCCCTGCGCCTCAGCGCTTGCTCGACTTCGGCTGCGGACCAGGCCGGGATCTGATGGCGCTGACGGCCCTGGGGCATACCGTCACCGGGTTGGATGGTTCGCCGGTGTTTGCCGAGATGGCGCGTGCGCAATCTGGTTGCCGCGTACTGCAGCAGAATTTCCTGGAGTTGGCTCTGGGTGAGCGCGAGTTCGACGGCGTGTTCGCCAACGCCTCTCTGTTCCACGTGCCGCGCGCCGAGTTGCCCCGCGTGCTGGGCGAGCTGCATCGGGCGCTCGTGCCCGGTGGGGTTCTGTTTTGCTCCAATCCTCGTTCCTTCGAGCGAGATTGGGAGGGCTTCAAAGGCGAGCGGTACGGTAGCTTTCTGACCGTTCCGAGCTGGCTCGAGCAAATCGCAGGCGCAGGCTTCGCCGTCGAGCGTCACTTTCTGCGCCCTTCCGGTAAACCAGAGAGAGAGCAACCCTGGCTTGCGATCGTCGCGCGTCGGTAGCCCTGATTTGGTGCAGGGGCGGAATGCAATCTAGGGCTGGGGTGGTAAGGGTTCCTGGCCGCATTCGTAGCTCGGGCTACGCGTCGGGAACTGCTGGCTAGGCCCGCTTGCCAAAGATATCGTGGTGCCGCTATGCGGGCCCACGATCCGATCTTCACGGACGACAAGCACCACCCGAACCTCCCGAACGACGCGCAGCCGCCGAGCTTGCTCAACTTCCTTCGAGGGGGCGGGGAGCTGGGCTCGCTGATCCGTGGAATGCGGTGGGAAGACACGCCGCTCGGGCCGGTGCAGGGTTGGTCACCGGCACTTCGAACGATAGTAGGCGTGCTGCTCGGCAACCGCTTTCCGATGCTCGTGCTGTGGGGACCGAATCTCATTCAGCTCTACAACGACGCGTATCGACCGATTCTCGGCGACAAGCATCCGCATGCACTCGGTCAGGCGTGCTCCGAGTGTTGGCCCGAGATTTGGCCCATCGTCGGTCCCATGATCGAGGCTCCATTTCGAGGCGAGCCCGCGACCTGGGATGACGATCTGACGTTGTGCATCACTCGGCGGGGATTCCTCGAAGAGTGCCACTTCAAATGTGCCTACAACCCGGTTCCGGACGAGACCGTGCGGCTCACGGGCATCGGTGGCGTGATCGCGCCCGCCGCCGAGACGACGGAGAAGGTGTACGGCGAGCGGCAACTCAAGGTGCTGCGTGAGCTCGCAATGCGGACGTCCAACGAGAAGACCGCGGAGCAGGCGTGTCGCGCCGCGGCTGCGACTCTGAGTACGGCCAAGCGTGACGTCCCTTTCGCGCTCTTCTACCTGAACGATTCGGCGGGCCAGCCCGCGCTGGTCGGCGCCTACGGCTTCGACCGCGCAGAGCAGATTTCGCCCAGCGAGTGGCCAATGCCCGAGCACGGGCCGGTCATCATCGAGGATCTGTCGCGGTTTCACGAGCATCTCCCCCTGAGCGAGTGGAACGCGCGTCCGACGCGCGCGATCGTGATCCCCTTGGCGTCACCCGATCACCAGCAACGTCACGGCTTCGTCGTCGCGGGGGCGAGCCCGCACCGTGCTTTCGACGAAGACTATCGCGGCTTTTTCGAACTCGCGGGTGCGCAGGTCGTGACCGCGATCCGCAATGCCCGCGCGTTCGAGACCGAGTGGCAGCGCGCCGAAGCGCTGGCCGCGTTGGATGAAGCAAAGACGGCCTTCTTCAGCAATGTGAGCCATGAATTTCGCACACCGCTCACGCTCATGCTGGGACCGATCGAGGAAGGCCTTCAAGATCTCGAAGAGCCGTTGCCGTCTCGCCAACGCGACCGACTAGAGCTCGTCCATCGCAGCTCCTTACGCCTCCTCAAACTCGTCAACTCGCTGCTCGACTTCAGCCGCATCGAGGCGGGCCGGGCGCGAGCTCGGTATCAGCCCACCGAGCTCGGCGCCTTCACGGCGGACTTGGCCAGCTCGTTCCGCTCCCTGGTGGAGAAGGCGGGTTTGACGCTCAGCGTCGATTGTCCGCCGCACGCCCAGCCCGTCTACGTCGACCGAGAGCTGTACGAGAAGGTCGTGCTCAACTTGCTCTCGAACGCCTTCAAATTCACGCTGTCGGGCGAAATTCGTGTCTCGCTCTCAGTGGACGGCGCTTGTGCAAGACTGACGGTGACAGATACGGGTACCGGCATCCCGGAGTCCGAGCTGCCGCACCTGTTCGAGCGATTTCATCGCGTATTGGGTGCAAACGGGCGGAGCTACGAGGGAAGCGGGATTGGGCTCGCTCTGGTGCAAGAAATCGTCAAACTGCATGGAGGGAGCGTCGCGGTCAGCAGTCGTTTGGCAGAGGGCAGCGTGTTCACCGTCTCGCTGCCGCTCGGCTCGATGCACCTCGACCCCGAACACGTCCAGGCGGCCACCGCGTTCAGGTCGACGCGCACTGCATCGGCCCCCTTCATCAACGAGGCGATGCAGTGGTTCAATGCTGGTAGCGGGGCACCCAATGCGGAAGATACGACGGCGGGCGTAGCGGTTTCATCGATCGCAGGCCGCATCCTGCTGTGTGACGACAACGCGGATATGCGACAGTACGTGCACCATTTGCTGGTAGCGCAGGGTTGGGAAGTGGAAACCGTGGAAGATGGCGAAGCCGCGGTTCGAAGCGCAAAAGCCCGCCTTCCCGACTTGGTGCTCACGGACGTGATGATGCCCAAGCTGGATGGTTTTGGCGTCGTCCGCGCGCTCCGGGAGGATGACCACACCCGCGTCGTCCCGGTCATTCTCTTGTCGGCTCGCGCCGGTGAAGAAGCTCGGATCGAAGGGCTTAATACCGGAGCGGACGACTATCTCGTCAAGCCGTTTGCGGCGCGAGAGCTCGTCGCTCGCGTTCGTGCTCACCTGAGCGCGGCTCGTGCGCGGCAGGAGGCCGCGCGTGCTGCGCAGGCATTGGCGGAAGGCTTGAAGCTAGAAGCTCAGCGCAAGGACGAGTTCCTGGCGATGCTCGCCCACGAACTGCGAAACCCGCTCGCCGCCATCAGCATGGCCTTGACCATGATGGACCGCACGGGGGGCGACCCGGTGGCAACGGAGCGCCATCGCCAGACCATGCGCCGCCAGATGAGCAATCTCCGGCGTTTGGTCGACGACCTGCTGGACGTTTCGCGAATCACCCGCGGTCAGGTGGAGCTGAAGAAAAGCGCCATGGACTTTGCCACCTTGGTCCAGCACGCGCTGGCCTCGGCGCGGTCGACGATCGACGCACGAGGACACGCGTTGTCGGTGACGATCGCCTCCGGTGACTATCGACTCGATGGCGACGAAACTCGGCTCGAACAAGCCGTGGTGAATCTGCTCGGCAATGCTGCCAAATACACCGAACCAGGTGGCACGATCTCCGTCAGTCTCACGCGCGATTGGCTGGGTGAAGCCGCGCATGCCGTCCTGCGCGTGCGTGACACGGGCCGCGGGATCCCCGCCGAGATGCTGGACAAGGTGTTCGACGTGTTCGTGCAGGTGTCGCCGTCGCTAGACAGAAGCTCGGGCGGCCTCGGCTTGGGACTGACCCTGGTCAAGCGCCTGATCGAGATGCACGAGGGCAGCGTCGTCGCGCACAGTGACGGACCAGGAAAGGGCAGCGAGTTCCTAGTGCGGTTGCCGCTGCAAACGCGACTCCCGGAACCTGCCGAACCGAACCGCGCCGCACCTGCGCCCGCCGGCGCCCCCCAAAAGCAACGGATTCTGATCGTGGAGGACTCCGACGACTTTCGCGAGATCTTGCGAGAAACGCTGCTAGATCTCGGCCACGAAGTGTTCGTTGCCCAAGATGGCTTGAAGGGCGTGGCGCGGGTCCTCGAACTACGACCGGACTTGGCCTTGGTCGACTTGGGGCTTCCCGGCCTCGACGGGTACGAGCTCGCCCGACGCGTCCGCGCCGCGGAAAACGGCGCCGATCTCTACCTCGTCGCGTTGACCGGCTACGGTGGCGCCAACGATAAGACAGAGGCGCAACGCGCAGGTTACAATCGGCACCTCACCAAGCCGATCAGCCTCCAGGAATTGCTGCAGGTGGTGAATACGGCGAGCCTGCGCCGGCAACCCGCGGACCCTTAGCCCAGTTCGTCGATGAGTCGTGCCGCGTAGTGGCTGAGCAATTCCGAGGTCCTGCCACTCAAGCGGTCGTAGGCTTGGGTGACGGGATGAGTCGTGCCGCCGCGCGGTAGCAGTAACGTGTAGCTCTCAGGGCCGATCGGCGCGCCGATCACCGTGCGCCACGAAGCACCTACGGCGTCGCGCAATACTTCGCCTAGGTACGCGCCGATCAACACCGAGACCCGCTCCACCCAGCGCGCGCCGGCCGCGGGGCGAGCGTTGAGCGGCGCGAGCAACGCCACGTAGTTGTCGAGCGAGTGTAGCCCCACTGCCGAGCGATCGAGCGGGCCTCCGCCGAACTCGGCGCAATACAGCTCCACCACCGATTGCGAGAACGCGAGGCCGAGTCGCGGCAACATGCGCGGGTTGGGCCATTGCACGGGATCCCAGGGGCTGGGCGGAGTGACGGGAAAGGCGACTGGCGCGCCGCTGATGCGCGTGTGGCGACCCTCGGCGCCCTCGAAAAGCAGCGGTTTACCCTGCTCCAAGCGCAGACGCAGCTCGTGGAACGGCGCGAAGCGGGTGTGATTGGCGTCCACGAAGACGGTCTCCGGGCTTGCCAATGAGCCCGCCCACTGCCCACCATAGCCTTGGCGCAAACACTCACCCACGTAGCTGGCGAGCATGACTTGCGCCGGATACGCGGCTGCGCTCAGCGCTTCGCGTGGCACGCGGCCGTACATCACGTCGAGCACGGCTTCGACGCGCGCGATGCTGCCGCGCGAAAGATCGAAGGGCGCAAAATGACGCCAGACCGGCTCGGTCGTAAAGAAGCCGGCGGCCATGGTGGCCAAAAGCGGGATGGCATCGGTCGCGCTCTCGCCGACCAAGCCCCGCAATTCGCGCGCGGCGCCGCGCTCGAAGGCAGCGATGGCGAGCTCATGATTGCCGCCGAAGAGCTCGATTTCTATCTTGTCCCACAGCCTGATCGCAGAACTCTCGTTGCGGGTGGACATGGCCTCGACGCCGCGCAGCGTGACGCCGAGCTGCTGCAAACGATCACCCAAACGCACGGCCTCTTCTGCAGAAAGTTCGTACAATCGTTCCCACGCGGCTTGCGCGTCTTCCAGTCTGCCCAGGCGCGCGCAGGCGAGGCTGATGGCTGCCTCGGCATCGAGCGCACCAGGGTCCAACTTCAGCGCCAGCTGAGCGGTGGTGATGGCGCGCTCGGCATCGCCTGTTTCCGCCAAAATCGAGGCGCGCAGCGCTTGGGCGAGCGCGGGGATAGGGCCTGGTTTGGCGCGCAAGTGACGCAGCACGCCTTCTGCTTCGTCGATGGTCTCGTGATTGGGCGAGCGCCGTGCCGCGCGCACCAGCGCCCAGGCCAAGATCAGCTGCACGAGCGGTGAGTTCGGATCGTCTTGGCTCGCCAGACGTGCCTGTAGCACCGCGCGCTCGGGTTCACCGGCTTCGATCAAGAAGCGCGCGCAATCGGCGCGCAGCTCCGGATCGAGCAGCGGCGCGTGCTCCAGGCGTTCGACATCGGCGAGCGCGTGTTCGTGCCCGCCTTGATCCCAGAGCGTGCGCGCGCGCTCCATCGTCGATTCAGGGCCCGGTACGCGCTGCAGCGATTCCGGCGGAATGGTATTGGGATCGCGCACGGTGGGCGGCACGGTGTTCGGATCGCGCACCGTGTTCGGAGCCTCCGCGGAGTTCGTGGAGGAGGGGGGCGGTTCGGGCTCGGACTGCCTTATCGTGTCGCGCGGGGCCTCCGGTAGCTCGAGTTCGAGTTCGAACTCGAGCGATGCGCTGCGTGCACCGGGCGCGTAGCTCGGTGCCATATTCTCGGGCACCGCAAAGCGCGGCAGAATGGGCGCGCGCGGAATGTCCGGCATACTCATGCTGCGACGGGGCTCGGCCTTCGCGGGTGCCGGCGCGGCCGGCGCGGTCAAGGCGGCCTCGATCGCGAGCTGGTCGTGATCGGTGTCCAGCTCGTCCGGACCGAAGGCGATGATCGGCTCGTCTGCAGGTTTGCGCTGCGCTTCGCGCTGAGGCGCGGGACGAGTCGGTGCGTTCTGCCGCGAGCTGATCGGATTCTGCTGTGAGCTGACCGGGGCAGGGTCGAGCGTTGCGCGCAGGAATCCCTCGCGATCCGGCCTGAGGGTGCCTTTCTCGGCCGCCGTCAGCATGGCATTGGCCTGCGGGAAATCGGGCTCGAGCAAGACCAGCTCGCGCAAGCGATCGACGACGCCCGCCGAATCGAGCCGCCCGCGTTGGTATAAGAGGCGCGTTGCGAAATAGGTGATCGCCACGCGATGCACGTTCAGATCGCCGAGCTCCGCCAATAGCCGCTGGGCGGTGTCAATCTCTGCTCGGTCGAGCCGCTCTTCGATTTCAAGCAAGCGCGGGTGATCGAGAGGACCCGAACCCATCCCACTATAATCCCCCTTTATGGGCGCGCTGAGAAGACTGGCTTTGCGTGCCTGTCGGAAAGGCCAGGCAAAGCCCAGGATCGCCTGCGCCGGGCGAGCGCCGGAGTGGATTCTGCCACGCCTCAGCAGAGCGTGGCGGCCTTGCGCCTACGGGCTGAGGTTCTTCACGCAGCGGAAGCCGATGCCATAACTCTGCGCGGTGGGCACCTGAGCGTAGCGAAACGAAGGGTGTAGCCAGGTCTCGAAGCCGGCGTTCCAAGCGCCGCCGCGGATGACTTTTCGCTCGCCGGTCGCGGGACCGAGCGGATTCTTGGCGGCGTCGGGCGTGTAGTTCCCGTACCAATCCGCGACCCACTCCCAAACGTTGCCCACTACGTCATAGGGCCCGAAGCGCGAGCGGCCGGCGGGGAATTTCCCGACCGGTGCGGTCGTGGCGAAGCCATCATCGCCCTTTTCCAGCGCCTTCAACTCGACTTTGTGCGCCTTGCCCCAGGCCAGGCACTGAGCGTCGCAGGCGTTCAAGTGATCTGCGGTGGGTGGGTCATCACCCCAAGGGTAGATGCGACCGTCCGGACCGCGCGTGGCGAACTCCCATTCGGCCTCGGTGGGCAGGCGCCCGCCGTAGGCCTTGCAGTAGTTGTCGGCCATCTCCCAAGTCACGCAAGTGATCGGGTGATCGAGCTTTTCGGGATCGGAGATGGTGCACAGCGGCGAGTAGGTCGCTCGCTCGGCGGCCGTGATCTTGGGCCATTCCACCTCGGTTGGAGCGCGACGACATTTGCCCTCGTCCGAGCAGGCCTTGTATTTCTTTGCGCTGACTTCGTACAGGTCCATACACACGGACTCGACGGTCACGTTGTGAGAGGGTTTTTCGTTGTCGGGGGCATCCTTCAGCTCCGAGCCCATGAAGAACTGACCCGCGGGAATTTGCACCATTTCGGCGGGACAAGTGGGCGGTGGGGCGACAGACGCGGAGGGGGCAGCCGACGCGGCCAGCGGCGCGGATGCCGAGGGGAGTGGGCTCCCGGTTTTGACTCCGTCGTCGTGCTTGCCGGAGAGCAGCAACAAGCCGCTGGCGACGAGCGCGACCAAACCCACGCCGACACCTACGAACAAGCCCGTCTTGCTGCTGGGCGCCGCGCCCGCGTTGAGCGTAGCGGGGCTGCTGGTGCTGGCGATGTTCGCCTGCGTGATCGGGCGCGGTACGGTGCCGCCTCGCATCAGGTGGGTGGGCTGCGTGCCGAACTCACCGCTGACGATCGACGCGCGGAACCCACTTTGGTCGTAAAAGCCGCCATAAGCTTGCTCGAGCGCGCTCCAAAATTCCCGGGCACGCGCGTAACGTTCGTGCGGGTTGATGGCCAGGGCCTTGGCGAACACGGCCTCCACGGCGTCGGACACTTGCACGCCGAGGTTTCGCGGCGTCGGGCGGCGCTCGGTGTTGCCAGTGGAGAAGGCGAGCTGCACGATGTCTTCGCCATCGAGCGCGGGCTTGCCGATCAGCATTTCTATGGCAACCAGCGCCAAAGCGTAAACGTCAGTCCACGGCCCCGTCGCCCCGTAGCTGCGGCTGAACTGCTCCGGCGCGCCATATTGGGGCGTGAACGAGGTGATGTTCATGCCCGTCTTGGCCATGGCCGCCTTCAGTTGAGTGTTGTCACTCATCATCTTGGCGACGCCGAAATCCAGCACTTTCAGGGTCGCGGAGAGCCGCGGCTGCTCGCCCAGCACGAAGATGTTGGCCGGTTTGATGTCGCGGTGAGCAATGCCTTTGCCGTGTGCGACATCGAGCGCATTGGCGACCTGCGAGAGCAGCATCACCACTTGTTCGATGTTCCAGGGGCCCAAGCCGCCGGCGCGCTCGCGCTCGAGCAGTTCGTCGAGTGCGACGCCATCCAGCCACTCCAGCACCATGTACGGCATCCACTGGCCGAAGGGGCTGGTGTACTCGCCGACGTCGCGCGCTTGCACGATGCTCGCCGTGTGACTGCTCAACTCGGTGAGCAACGCGCCCTCTTGGATGAATTGGTTCTTGAACTCCTCCCGTTGATCGACGGGCGCGGAGGACAGGCCATTGAAGAACTTGATCGCGACCGGTTGGTTCCAGATCGTGTGCTGCGCGCGGTATACGACGGCAAAACCGCCTTCTCCTACCAAGCGCTCGATGCGGTACTTCTCCGCGATGGTGCTGCCAACGATACTGAGGGGGTCGCGGGTGGTCATAGGGGGGCTCTCGAACGAACTTCAGATTAAGCAGGATCGCTAGCTTTGGGCAGCAAATCGGCGGTGGTAACTCGGCGAGGCGCGCTTTTCCCGAGCAATGCGCCGCGCTCGGCTAGATCTGCCAACAGCCGCGCGGCTCGAGTCAGCAGTTGATCGTCGAGCGGAAGTCCGACGCGCTCGGCAGCGTTTTCGAGCGAAAGCTGCAAACTGAGCTGCTCCGTCAGCAGGTTCGAGAGCAGTGCGCGAGCAAAGGGGCCGAGTTCGAGGTAGCGCACATCGTGCTCGGGGCTGCGGTAGACCAAGAGCGAGACTTTGCTCTGCTCGGGCAACTCTCGGCTCGCTTCTTCCTCGGGCAAACGGTGCACGGCCCACGCGTAGTGCACCAAACGCACGGCATCGATGAACGCCACGCCTTGGTCGAGGGAGAGCTCCGCCGGGACATGGGCTTTGGGCAGCGCCAAGAGTGAAGCCACCTCGATTTGCAGCGCTTCGTGCTGCGCCAAATCGGACAGGTACGCAGGGACGTTGGGATCGTCTGTCCAACGCTCGATCGCGAAGCGCAAGAACTGCGGCGTCAGATCCCGTAGATAGTGTGTGCTCGGCGGTGAGAGGCGCAGGAACTGGTCGAAATACGCTTCGAAGCCGGCCCCGAGCCGGGCCAGCGTGCGCGGAATGGTTGCGCGGAGCGCGCCGCGCAGGTTGTCTCGGACGAGCCCTCGGTACACGAGTAGCCGCGAGAAATCGCGGGTCAGTGCTCGCGCGTCGATGGCCGGGACGCGGTGGCGCGCGAGCCACGCGGCGATGCCCGCCTGGTCGTCGGCTGCGATTTCCGGACCCAGCGTGAGCTCGGCGAGCGCGGATTCAAGCGCTTCTTGCATTGCGCTCCGCGTGGCGACGCAAGGCACGCGATTGTAGCTCGCGGAGTTGCGCGACTTCTCGCAACAGCTCGCTCAGCTCTGGCACGTCGTTGTCGCGTTCGAGCAAAACCGGCACGGGGCCCGTACGCTCCAGCGTCCACTCGAGTAACTCGAGCACTTCGCTGGCGACGGCTTGCCCGTGGCTGTCGAGGCGCATGCCGCTGTCGAGGGTGCGGTGCCCTGCAACGTGGATCTCCAAGACGCGATCGAGCGGTAAGCCGGCGATGAAAGCGTACGGATCGAAGCCGTGGTTCTGCGCGTTCACGTACACGTTGTTCACGTCCAGCAGTAAATGTGCGTGGCTCTGCTCCAGCACCTGCTGCAAGAACTCGAGCTCGGTCATTTCCGGCTGGCCGGGGTGCACGTAGTAGGTGATGTTTTCGATCGCGAACGGGCGTTCCAAGAGCGCCTGCATCCGACGCGCTCGTTCCGCGACCCGGCGCACGTTCTCTTCGCTGAATTTCAGCGGCAAAAGCTCGTGCAGCACGCGCTCGCCGGCGCTCGAAAAACACAGGTGGTCCGAGTGCCAAGGCGGATTCAAGCGCGTGAGCTCTGCCAGCAACGCGCTCAGGTAGCGCTCATCCGGCTCGGCGATGGCGCCCAGCGAGAGCGTGAGCCCGTGGCTGACGATCGGGTAGCGCTCGGCGATGCGCTCGAGCGCGCTCGGGTAATAGCCGCCACGCCCCAAATAATTTTCAGGCGAGACCTCGAAGAAGGCGATGTCGTGTGTGGGGCCGTCCAACACTTCTTCGAGGAATTCCCAGCGCAGCCCCAGCCCGACGCCGCCGAGCGCCGGTTTGCCGGGCTCGGGCGCTTCGCGCTGGGGCAGGGCGGCCATGTTCGAGCTCAGCCGCAGGTGCCAGCGCCGCAACCCGCTTTGGCGCCAGCGGCTTTCTTCTTGCCGGTAGCCTTGGGCTTCTCGTCTTTGGCGGGGGCAGCGCCCGGAGCAGCTGCGGCTGGCGGAGCAGCGGGCGCCTCGGCGACCGGCTTCACGGACTCGGGCGCCGGCGTGCTGCCACTGGCGCCTTCGGATGGCGCGACGCCTTCCTTGGCGGGGCCTTCATCGACGGCCGCAGTGGCACCAGCGGTGGTGGCGGCCGGTACTTCTTTCGCATCCGCGGGGCTCTCGGCCGGCGGCGTGGTGGCGCTGGCACAGGCGACGAGGCCAGAGGCGCTGAGGACGGCGAGCGTAGCGGCGATCGAGCTGAAGCTGAGGTTGTGCGACATGTACGGGTCTCCTTGCGAAACGCGCTCTCGGAAGGCGCGTGGGATCAATAGTGATAGCGAGGCTGGGGCCGGAACACCAGCCGGCAGCAGTTCGGGGAGCAGCAAGCACTACAGGTACGAGCGATCGCCAGGACGGTTTCAGTGAAGCTCGGGTTCAATCGACTTTTGTTCCGTAGAGTTCGACACTTACGCGGGCTTCACGGGCGCGCGCGGGCGCTGCGGCGGGGCCTTTGCCGCGGCTTTCGTTGGCCAGAGCGACAATGGCGTGTGTTTCCAAGGAGACTACGAACGGCGCGCGGCTCCGGATCAGCACGCCGTGAGGCACTTGTGGGTCGCTCGAGAAGCTGAATTCCGCCTCCAACGGCGCACGGCGTGACAGTCGAAAGCCGTGCAGGAGTAAATCCCCGATCGCGGTGAAGCGCGCTCGGCGGCTCAATGCGGACGGACTCGAGCCCGGGGCCACGCCCGCGGCGCGCTCGAGCGCCGGTTCGATCTGGGGCGGCACGGCGTCTTCGACGGCAGTCAGGGTGAAGCTTGCAAACACCGCGGGCGCGCCCGGGTCAGGCGACAGTTCGAGCGCCGTGTGTGCGCGCTCGAGGAGCGCAGGATCATCATGCTCCGCGCCGGTCGCATGGATTTCGAGCGAACCGAGCTCGGCGCGCACCCAGCCGCGACTTTGCGTCAGATTCGTCAAATCGAGATTGAGTTCGCCACTGACGCGCGTCATGGCTCCGCTCAGCGCGCCGCGCTTGGTCGGAATTTCGAAGCGGATCACGCTGCGTTCGCCGAGCAGGTAGCGGGTCAGCGGTGGCGCGGCGTCGCTGCTCGCGCTCGCTCGAGCGGTGGGGTGCGCGAGCCAAGGCTCGGTGCGCTGCGGCTTGGGCTCCTTCTTGGCGCAGCCGGCCGCCCACAACAGCCACAGGCAAAGCGTGGTCGAGACGAGCCGATTCAAGGGCTGCACTCCACGCTTCAACGACTGACCTCGGGTGCTCGTGCTTCGCGCAGCAGCCGTAGCTCGGTTTTCAATACTGCGATCAGCACACCTACCGCGCCCGCGGCGAACACGCACAGCATCGGCCCCACCAAAGACAGCGCTGCCGCACACAGGGTCATGAACACGAACGTATCGCGCTTGAACAGCGGTTGAATGAACGAAAATTTGCCCGTGCCCTGGCCTTGGCTGAGGGGGTACTTGAGCAGATCGCCAGAGCCGATCTTGATCAGGTAGCGGTACTCGAGCCCGCTGCCGATCAAACCCGAGACCACCGTGATGGCGCCGGCCACGAGGTACAAGGGGTTCTGGGTCACCTTGTACAAACCAAGCGCAGCGCCCGCGAAAAAACCGTAGTTGGTGAGATCGTCGCCCACGGTGTCGAGCCACTCACCGGTGCGCGAACCGCGGTGGGTGACTCGGCTCATCTCGCCATCGCAGCCGTCCAGCACGCTTTGGGCTTGGAACAGAAATGCGCCCAAGAGCAAATTGCCATAGCCGCCTTGGGCTGCAAACCACGCGCCCGCAATGCCCACGCCCAAAATCCCCACCGACACCTGATTGGGGCGCAGCGGCGTTTTCACCAACCAGCGTGAGATGGCTAAGGAAATGTAGCGATTTAGATAGCGTGAAGTCCAGCCGTCTTGGGGCTTGCGCAGGGCATGGAACAGGTGCTGCTCGGCCCGGCGCCGGCTGGCGTCGTCGGTCACGGCGATCGGCGCGAAAGAATAGGGCGCGTCGTGGGCGACGGTCTCTCCGGATAGGTCGCGCAGTCGCGGGCTCTCGGGATCGGCTGCGTCGCGTTCGGCGATGCTCTTGAACAAACCGCGGTGCACGACGAAATTCGCCGGCACGCGCAGCACGCGCATGCCCTCGGGCGCGCGATCGAGCACGGGAATTCTGAGCCGCGCGTCCCGTAGCGCTTGGCGGATCGCGGTAGCTTCGCTGGTCAGCACGATGCACTCGGCGCCGCCCTGCTGCGCGTCGAGCGCGAGCCGCAACGCAAGCGGCAAGCCAGCAACGACCCGGCCCGGATCGGCCAGCGTGGGCTCGAGCTCGAGCGCGAAAGGAGCGGTCATCTGGCCCGCGTACGACAGGCTCGGCGGGGCGCAAAGCGGGCTGCCATTTTTGGCCTCGAAGGGGGGCGGAAAGGACTGAAATATGGCACTTTTTATGACGTTTTGGGGGGCGCAAAAAGACCGGGCCAAGCGCGGCGAAGCGGCTATAGTCCCGCCGTGCCGTACTCCTCTGAATTCCGCTGTTTCAATGGCTGCGAAGGGTCGTGGCCGGTCACTCGCCCGATCTACCGCTGCCCCAAGTGCAACGGCCTCTTGCAAGTCGTCCACGACATCGAGGCCTTGAAGGACCGCAGTGGTCCTGCCTGGATGAAGCTGTTCGACGATCGCTACCGGCACAATCAATGGCCGTACGGCTCGGGTGTGTGGGGCAAGCGGGAGTGGGTGATGCCGCAGCTGCCCGACGACATGATCGTCTCGATGTACGAGGGCGGTACGAATCTATTTTGGGCCGAGCGCTACGGACGTGAAATCGGCGTCAGCGATCTGTGGGTCAAGCTGTGCGGCAATAGCCACAGCGGCTCGTTCAAAGATTTGGGCATGACCGTGCTGGTCAGCGTCGTGCGCCAGGCCATTCAAGAAGGCCTGAAGGTCAAGGCCATCGCCTGCGCTTCCACCGGCGACACGAGCGCGTCGTTGGCTGCGTTCGGCGCCGCGGCGGGCTTGCCGGTGGTGGTGCTCTTGCCGCGCAACAAGGTGTCGACGGCGCAGCTCGTGCAACCGGTGGCACACGGCGCGCTGGTGCTCGGTCTCGACACGGATTTCGATGGCTGCATGGAAATCGTGCAGCAGTTGGCGGCCGAGGGCCTGGTCTACCTGGCCAACTCGATGAACCCCTTGCGCTTGGAAGGGCAGAAGACGGTCGGCATCGAGATCGTGCAGCAGTTCGATTGGCAAGTTCCGGACTGGATCATCCTGCCCAGCGGCAACTTGGGCAATGCATCGGCGATGTATGCGGGCTTCAAGATGATGCGCGAGCTCGGCATCATTTCGCGCTACCCGCGGTTGGTGGTCGCGCAGGCCGAGAATGCGAATCCGATGTACCGCGCGTGGACGGCCGGCAAGCGCGTGGTCACGCCGATCACCGCCAAGCCGACGCAGGCCACCGCGATTCAAATTGGCAACCCCGTGAGCGCACCGCGCGCCATGGTCGCGTTGGAAGAGATGAACGGCATCGTCGAACAAGCCAGCGAGCAAGAGCTGTGTGACGCCGCCGCGCGCGCCGATCGCACCGGCATGTACACTTGCCCGCACACGGCCGTCGCGCTGGCGGTGCTGGAGAAGTTGGTCGGTCGCGGCGTGATCCCCAAGAATGAGCGCGTCGTCTGCGTTTCGACCGCCAACGGCCTGAAATTCACCGAATTCAAGGTCGGCTACCACGAGCGCTCGATCGCTGGCGTCAATTCCACGCTGGCCAACCCGCCCGTGATGTTGCCTCCCAAGTATGGGGACGTGATCGACGCGATCGCGAAGCGGTTCGGCTAACGTGCGGGCGCCGCGGGCTGCTTCGTACTCGGCTTTGGCCGCGTTCGTCTCGAGCCTGAGCGCCTGCGCGCCGCCCGCCAATGTGGCGGGCGAGACGCTGAAGAGTCCGACTAGTACGGGCGAAGCCTTCGAGGGCACGCCGTGCAGCGCGGTCAGGCCGCAGACCGAACCCGATCTGATGGCCTGGGATCCGGGCTCGCGTTCGAACCTGAATCGCCTGCGCGGGGCGGGTGTGGTGGCGGTCCGCTACGAGGCCGTCGGCTGCAACGTGAAGCTCGAACTGTTGAGTCACTGCATCGGCACTACCAGCAAGTATCAATTTTCACCGTACAGCGCGAACCAACGCAAGGTGGCCCACAACGCCAGTGAGTTGTTCGCCCAATTGCCGGTCGGCGCCGCGTCGCTGGGTGCTGATGTGAAGGGTGGCCGCGCGCTGCGCACGGACTACATCCTTGCGGGGCAGTATGCGCTGCCGCCCGACGCGACTTTTCGGGCAGCCGATCTGAAAGGCGTGGACTGCACGCGCGCGACGCACGTGGTGAGCGCGATCTACGTGGGCGCGTTCATCATGGGCGCCGGGGAATCGCGCCAAATGGACGCAAAAACGACGCTTTTTGGCCTAGGCGCGGGCGCCCACAGCAGCGCCGACGTCGACGTCCTGGTCAGCGAAGGAGACGCCGAAGCCTGTTCGGTCGCGCAGCGCGAGGGCACCGAGAGCTACCGCTGCGCGGTACCGTTACGCATCGGCCTCGAGGCGCTCGATGCGCCCGCCAAAGTCAGCTGTCCAGAAGGCAGCACCCTGGAGGGTGATAGCTGCCTGCGCATCGCGACGAACGCGCCCGCCGCTGCGAGCGCGCTGCCCACTGCAAGTGATGCCGCGCCCGCGCCGCCCGTCGGGATTACTCCGACCGTTCCGACCGCGCCCGCCGTTGCCGTCGCGCCCGCCGTTGCCGTCGCGCCCGCCGCGCCCCGCCCCGCTCCTCCTCCGGCGAAGCCGACCCCTTGGTACATCCAAGCGCTACTGCCGACGTTCGATCGCGATGGGGACGGCGTGGTGGACAGCCGTGATCAGTGCCCGAGCGAAGCGGAGACCAGAAACGGCTTCCAGGATTCGGACGGCTGTCCCGACCAATTGCCCGCGCCCGTCGCGAAATTCGTGGGCGTCATCTCGGGCATCGACTTCGATGCGGGCCGCTCTTCACTCCGTCCGGAGTCGATGGCCACCCTGGATGCTGCGGTCAAGCTGTTCACGCAGTATCCCGCGCTACGGCTTCGAATCAGCGTACACAGCGATAACGTCGGCTCGGCCGCGGACAATCGCGCATTGTCCGGCCGCCGCGCGAACGCGCTGCGCGACTACCTGATCGATCGCGGTATCGATGCGGCCCGCGTCGAAGCACGCGGTGCGGGCCAAGAAGAGCCGATCGCCAGCAACGCGGACGAAGCGGGTCGTGCTGCCAATCGCCGCGTCGAATTCAACTTGATTCAGTGACTCGCGCGCGCGGAGTGTGCGCACCCGCCGCCGTGGCGAGTGCGCTTTTCCGGCAAATCCCAGCTTGGATCAGAACGTGAGTCGCGCTGCGGCGCCGCCGCTTTCGCGACCGACGTAAGGCAGCACGCGGAACGAGCTCTTCGGGGGATTGAGCAGCTTGGCGGCCTTGGCCGGAGCTTCGTCGTCGCCGCTGGTGAGCAGCACGATGCCGGTCACGCCCAAGGTGAGCGCGACGCCGAACGCCATGTCGGCGATCAGCGCGTTGCGCTCGGTATCGTCGGCATGCTCGGTGGTCGGGTTGCTGTCGAAGTCGCTCTTGGAGCTGAGCGCCTTCACGCCGAAGATGGTGCCCACCACGGCGCCGCCAGCGGCGATCCCGAGGGTCACGTATGCCGGCACTTTGCTGTGCTTCTCGGCGGGCGGCGGGGGCGGCGGGGGCGCCACCTCCGCTACTGGTGCCGGCGGGGGCGGGGGCGGCGCGTGCGGCGCCATTTCGACCGACTGCTGCACTTTGGTGCCGGCTTGGACCTGCAGATCCACCTCTTTGGCATCGTAGCCCTCCGCCGTGAGCGTCAACTTGTGCGGACCGGGGCTCAGCTTCAATACCGTCGGCAAGGGACCGGGTTGCGGGGCGCCATCGACCAGCAATACCGCGCCCGGCGCGGCAGTGCTGACCGTGACTTCACCGACCAACGAGGCCTTCAGCGCGGTCAGGCGCGCATGCGCATCGGCCAGCTTGTCTTCCCCGATTTTGCTCACGTTCGGATCTGCCAGCAGAGCCTCGTAGCCCTTGATCGCGTCGTCCGTCTTTCCACCTTGGTCCAATGACTTGGCGGCCCAGTACGAGGCCTGGGCGGAAGGGATCAGATCATTGGCTTTGCTGTAGCCAGTGTAGGCGGCGCTGAAATCGCCGGCCGCGTAGGCCTTTTCGCCCTCGCCATAGGCTTTGCGGGCCAGGTCTTTGGTCTTCTTGTCGGGGGCGGTAGCCGTGGGCGCCTTCGCGGCCGGCGTAGCCACGGCGGCTTTCGCCGTGGGCGCAGCGGTCGCCTTCGCCGTGGCCGGCGCTGCTTTGGCAGCGGCGGGTTTGGCCGGGTCAGCCGCGTGGGCGGGCGCCGCAAAGAGGGTGACGCCCAGGGCGCCGATGGCGACCGAGAGGGCAAGTTGGGAAAACGGCGCAAAGCGGTTGAAACGTCGCATGAAATGCCTCCGCCGCCTGGGAGCCCAGCGCGGCCCGTGGAGGGTAATCCGCTACCTGGGCTCGGTACAAGCCCCTCCGCGCGCTTTGCCATGGAGGCGGATTTCCGTTCGCCGATCGCGATCTCAACCGAGAAGGCGGGACGCCAACGGGTTTCGCTATATTGTGCCGTGGGGCTCAGTCAGGGGCCCACGCACGCGATGAACGAAGACCTGCCCAACGAAGCTGTGCTCGAACCTGCTTCGGGTGTGCTCGGCGATGCGCCGGGTAAACTCAGTACCGAGCGACCGAAGCATCGCACCCCACCGCCGCCCGAATGGCTGGGCAGGGAGGGGCCGCATTCTGCCGCGTCGCTGGCGCTGCAGCGCTACGAGCTCGATATGCCGGTGCCCCATCGCGTTGGGCCGCGCGCGGAACTCGCGACGCTGAGCGCGCGCCTCACGGCCGCCAGCGCAGTCGGTGACGGGGAAAGAGAGCGGGTCGCCGCTTCGTCACTTGCGCGCGCCCTGGCCGCGCGCGGCACCGAGCTGGAGCTGGCCACGCGTTACGCGCGTCGTTCGCTTTTGATCGCTGAAGATCCAATCTTGCGTGAAGAGCTGGCCGGTTGGTTCGCGAGCCTCGGAGAACCCTCGCTGGCCGCGATCACTTTGCGCCCGCTGTTGAACGGCAAGAGCGGCGCGGATGCGGCCGCGCTGCACCTGCGCGTTGCCGTGCTCCTGGGACGCGCCGGGGATGCCGAAGGGCAGCGCGAGGCGCTCACGCTCGCCGCAGCTGAAAATCCTGCTGAATCTCAGGCGGTCGAGCTGCTCGGTGCGATCGGCGCTTGGGCGCCGCAAGTGATGTCGGGCGCCGCCGCTGCGCACGCTTACTTGGAAGCCGCAGAGCGTCGCGATCGCTTGGGCGAGCGCTCGAGCGCCTTCGAAAATTTATTGCGCGCTTATGAGATGGCCCCCGAATCGGGCCCCGCGGCAAGTCGTTTGGCGCACGTGCTGACTCTGCGTAGTCGGGCCGGCGCCGCCGACGAGGTGCACCGCGAGCACGCACTAGCGCTGGGCGCGGAAGGCACGCCGGTGCAGCTGCAACGCATGCGCGCCGCGATTGGCGACGGCGATTTGCCGCGCGCGTTGGGGGCGGCCTTCGACGCTCGCTGTGACGCGGAAATCGACCTCGAGAGCGTGCTCGCGGCGATCGAGCGCAAGGACGTTGCCGCTGCAGGCGAGCTCGGCTTCGATGAGCTGCTCGAGCGTACGGGACTCCACGAGCTGTACGCGGCTCGCCTCGAGCTCGCCTGCGATCGGCTCGCGGGGCGCGAGCGCGCGAGCGTGGGTTTGGCTCTGGGCCGCTTGTATGCGGGGCCCTTGGGGCGCCCGGATCGGGCCGTAGAAGCCTGGATCGAAGCGTTGGTTTGCGACCCCGGCAATGCCGAGGCCAAGAGCTTGCTGCGCAACCACGCCAGCACTTCCCGCGAGCACGCGCCCTTGCTCGAGGCCTTGATTCGCATCGGCGAGAACGACACTGGCCCCGAGCGCAACGCCTGCTTGCGTGAGCTAGCCGCGCTCGCCGAAGAACGCCTGTCCGATCCGGCTTTGGCCAGTTGGGCGCTGTCGCGCCTGCTCGAGCACGAAGCCGACGAAGCGGCGAAGTCGGCAAAAGAGCGCCTCGAGCCGCGGGTGACCGCGCAGGGCGAGGCACTGCGCAATGCCGAAGCCGAACTCTCGCAAGCGACGGGCACCGATCGCGTGGAGCTCTTGGCGCGCGTGGCCTCCTTGCTCCAAGGTCGTCCGGATCTAGCGGACCGCTCGAGCACCGTGCTGAGCGAGCTGTGCCGGTTGGTACCGAGCGATCGCGGCTTTCAGATCGCGCTCGAGCGGGTCTTGATGCGCAAGGGGCGGCTCGCGGAGCTCGAGGCGGAGCTCGAACGCGCGAGCGAGCGTGCGGCTTCTGCGGCGGAGCGCGCGCGGCTCGGCTTACTGCGCGCGAATTTGCGGCGCCGCCGCGGGGACGTGGCTGGAGCTTTGGCCGACCTTTCGCCGCTGGTCGACGAATCTGGCTCGAACGCCGCGGCTTGGTGCCTCGCGCTCTTGCTCGCCGCCGGGGGGGGCGCGCTCGCCCTGCACGCTCGTGCTCTGCTGCGCGTCGCCGCCCAACTCGCTCCGTCATTTCGCGCCATCCTGAGCAGCGTCGCGGCCGAAGAGCTGCTCGCTTGCGGCGAGCTCGGCCTGGCACGAGCCGCCGCCGATCAAGCGTGTCATGCCGATCCTTCGCTCGCGCGCCCGGTGGCCGCGCGCGCGAAGGTGGGCTTGCTCTCGGCGGATCGCTGGGGCGCGGAGGCCATGGAGCGGGCGATGGGCGTGATCGTTCCGCGCGCGGAATTGTGCCGGGCGCTGGCCCGCACCTACGAGGCCCTGGGCGAGCCGCTGTTGTCGATGGCCTTCACGCAACGGCTGATCGCGCTGCGCCCCGGGGACTTGGAAGCCGCACGCGCGCGGCTCGAGCACGTGACCCGTGCGGCGGATGGCTCGCGCTTGGCGGATGCCTTGGCCTGGCTATTGTCGCAGCCCGAACCGCTCGGAAGCCTGTCGGAGTTGATCGACGTCGCGTTGCGTACCCTGGCCCGGCTCGATCCCGCACGCGCCGGCGGGCTCGCTCGTCGCGCGCTCGATGTCATTGGTCCCCGTTCGCCCGCGTTGCGGCATTCGGTCCTGGCGGTCGCGGATATCACCGGCGAGCGTGGGCTCGGCATCGCGGCCATCGAGCGTTACCTGGCGGCCGGAGTCGCGGGCGACGAGCGCACGGATTTGTTGCTCGACTTGGCGCGTCGTCGACGCATGGCGGGCGACGCGGATGGTTCGGCGCGCGCGCTGTTGCGCGCAGTGCGCGAGGGCGCCAAAGCCTCGCTCGTGCTCACCGAACTCGATGTGGCTCTGCCGACCAAGAGTTCCGACGGCGAAATCGCGATTTTGGAGGCCCGTGCAGAAGCTTTGAGTGGCTCCGTCGATGCCGACCAAGCGGGCACCGCATTGTCCTGGCGCGAAGTGGGAGCGGCCTATTTCGATTTCGCGGCGGACGTGCCGCGCGCAGTGCGCGCCTGGGAACGCGCTGCCGCGCTGAACCCCGAACGCGGCGTCGAATGCTTTGCGAGTGACCTCGTGTCCTTTGCGGGGCCCGAAGCCGCGCTCGGCGCGCTGCGCGACCTCGCCGCTCGTCGTCCCAAGGGCAAAGATACCGCGCGCGTGCTGGCTATTGCGTCCACCGTCGCGCTCTCGGCCGGTAAACTCGAGGAAGCATTTCGCATCGCTTGCCAGGCGCTCGAGCTCGATCCATCGCGCACCGATGTGCTGGCCGTCGCGGAGCGCGCTGCGAGTGACGAGCAAGTCCCGGCCTTGGAAAAGCTGTACCAGCGCTTGTCGGATGCCGCGCTCGGGCCGTACGGGGAGCGCGCGGTGCACTATCGCGCGGCTCGCCAGCTCGAGAAGCGCAATGAAACCGATTTGGCCTTGGCGCATGCGGTGCGCGCCTTCGAGGCCGTTCCTTCCGAGGGCGTCGCGTTCGTGATCATGGCGCGCCTTGCCGAGCGATCGGCACAAAGCGCGGAGGTGGTGCGGGCGATCGAGCGCGTCGCGCTCAAGCATCCGACGCCCGAAGCGCGGGCGGCTTGGCTACGCCGCGCTGCACTCTTTGCCGGTTCGAGCGAGGAAGGGAAGCGCCAACGCATCGAGGTCCTGCTGCGCGCGCTTTCGGTGCGCCCGGAAGTCGAACTCGTGCAGTCGCTCTCGGATGCATTGCGTGCCCTGCTCGTCACGTCGATCGACGACCGGGAGACGCTCGAATTGCGCTTCGACAAGGCAATCTCCTCGCTCTTGCCCAAGATGGACGGCCCGGAGGGCGCGCGCATCTCGATTGCCTGCGCGATCGCCGCGCTGGAGACCTTCGGCTCGACGAAAGTGGCGGTCACCGCGCTCGCGCGCGCGGTGCAATGCGACGGCGATTTGGAGGAATTCACGCAGCTCTTTCCGTACGCCGCGAGCCTGGCCTCGGTGGGCGCGGGCGGCTCGGCGCTGGTCGCGAGCCTGGTGGATCTGGCGGCGCAGAAATTCGGCGGTGCTGGTCCCACGGTGTTGGATCTCGGTTCGCGCTTGGCGACCGCGCTCGGCGACCACCGCTCGGAGGCCCGGCTGTTGGTGGCCGCCGCCAAGAAGGAACCAGAAAATGCCAGCCTCGTGCGGCGCGCGGAAGCGAGCGCGCGGGCGCTCGGCGATCCAGAGCTGCTCGAAGCCGTACTCGATGCAATCCCGGTGGGTGACCGCGTGGAGGCGCTGCTCGCTATCGCCGACGCCGCCGACGCGGCGCAAGATCCGGAGCAAGCCATCTTGGCGCTGGGCCGCGCGCGCGCAATCGAGGGGCTGACCCCCCTCGCTCGGCGCTCGATCTTCGATCGGCTGCGTGAGCTCCTACTCCGGACGGGTCGGCGCGATGACTTGGAGCTGCTGCTCGAAGCCGAGCTGGGCGACGACGAGCTGGAGGCGGCTGCGCGCGCGCGTTTGACCGCCGAGCTCGCCTCGCTGATCGGCGGGCGCGGCGATCCAGAAGGCGCTCTTCAGCTCTTGCGCCACGTGCTGCTCGACCATCCTGGCGATCCGGCGATCCTCGCCGATATCGTGGGTTTTTCGCGGCAAATCGGCGATCAGTCACGGCAGGCCGAAGCGCTCGCGCAGCTAGCGGACGCGACGCGCGAGCCGAGCCAGCGAGTGATCGTGCTGCGCCAGGTCGCCGCTTTGCTCTCCGAGCTCGGCGACGAGAGCGCTGCGCTCAGCCGCTACCACCAGGTGCTGGAGCTCGATCCGAATGATCTTGCTGCGCTGGCGGTCATCGAACGCGAGCTCGAGAAGAGCGGGGACTACGAGGCGCTCGTCGCGCTATTGGCGCGCCGCGCAGCACTCGCCGATGTCGCCGACGACGAACGCCGCATCCGCTTGCGCCGCGCGACGCTCCTCGAACAGCGCCTAGGCCGCGCCGATGAAGCGCGCACGGAGCTCGAGGCGCTGTTGGCCGCCTCCGGCGACCATCTGAGTGTGTTGCGCGTGCTGGCGGATCTTCACGAGCGGCTGGGCGCGCCGTTGCGCGCGGCGCCGCTCTGGCTGCGCGCCAGTGCGGTTGCGCAAGACCGCGCGGAAGCGGCCGATCTCTCGCGCCGCGCTTGCGAGTCGTACCTAGCCGCTGGTGACGTCGATTCCGCGCGCCGCGTGCTGGAGGGGATGGGCGCGTGGGCTCAATCGCCCAAGCTCCTCGAACTCGCCGTCGAAGTCGAGCGGCGGCGCGGTAGCCCGCAAACTTTGGCGGAGGCGTTGGATGAGTTGGCTACGGCCTCGACGGGCCCCGCGCAGCAGCGCGCGGATTGGCTCGTCGAGGGAGCCCGCGCCTGGCTCGCTGGAGGCAAGGCCGACTTGGCGCAGGCATTGGCCACCCGTGCCGCGCGCATCGCGCCCGAGTCGGCGACGGCTCAGCTCTTGGCGCGCGAGTTGGAGTATCGCAGCCAAGGCACTGGTGACGCCGCCGACGCGCGCGTCACCGTGGCCGAGCTACGTCGCATTCGCGGGCCCCTCAGCATCGAACAAGCCGAGCTGAGCACGTTTTTGGTGGCCGAAGCGTTGGACGTCGCTGCGGGCGCGGGTTCCGGTGAAGCGGAACTCGAGCGCATCTGGAACGAACTCGGCGAACGACCGCTGATCGCGCTCGGCTTGGCCGAACGCCGCGCCGAACGCCTGCCGAGCGATGCTCTGCGCTTGTTCGACGTCGCCTTGGGTGGGGATTTGCATGGGCTACGAACGCGCGGCAAGGTCGCGCTGCGCGCGGCCGAGGTCGCCTTCGTGCTCGACAACGCCGATCGCGCGCGCGGTTACTTGGCGATCGCGTTGAGCGAACCCGAAACGCGCGACCAAGCCCGCATCGAGAGCTTGCGCCACCGCCCCGAGCGACCGCAAACCACGACGCTGCTCTCGGCCGAGATGGGGGAATCCAATGTGCTCACCGAGCGTGGCTTGGGCCTTTCGCCCACCGCGCCGCGGGAAGAGGCGGCCCCGGCTTTCCTTTCGAGCACGCTGCTTTCGTCGGGTTCGATGCGACAAGCGGCGGTTTCGGCGGTTTTGGCGGCCGAGGCCGCCCAGAAAGCAGAGCCGCCGCCGTTGACGCGACAGTCGCAACAGCTCCCCTCACTCGGCGAGAGTATCGGCGACCCGATGAGCAACCCGCCGCCGAGCCCGGTCTACGACAAACCCACTCCGCCTAGTCTGGCCAACGCGCGGCCCGCCGTGTCGGGTCGCTACTCGGTCGCGCCGCCGGCCGTCGAAGAGGTCGCGCCCCCGCAGCGAGGGCAGAGCATCCGCCCGCAACCCGTGCAAAGTGTGCGGCCGCCCACGCTCAGCAGCACGCAGCAGATGGCGTCGCCTCTCGTCAGCACGCAGCAATCTCCTTCGCCCCTCGTCAGCACGCAGCAATCTCCTTCGCCCCTCGTCAGTGCCCAGCAGCCTCCCGCCTCGCTGCGGCAGCAAGAGCCATTGCGCCAAAGCGGCTATTTCCCGGCGGCCAGCGCCGGTGAATCCGCGCTCTTTCAAGCCCTCAACGACGGCTCGCTAGAAGCGGGCGTGGAGCTGGTGAAGGAGCTCGAAAATCGTACCAGCCGCACCCAAGATTTGGTGATGGTGTGCCGGCGAGTCGCGCTTTTGGCGCCCGGTGACGCATGGGCGGTGGGCAAGCTCCACGAAGCCGCGCTCGCCGATCGCAACTCCACTTACGCGCGCGCGGTCGAACACGTGCTGGCGATCTTGACGCCCGGGCGCGCGCGCATCGAACCGCCCGCCTTGGCCGATCAAGTCGAGCAACCCGACGCCGTTCGGGCCATGCTCTTCCGCGACAGCATCGGCCCGGTACAAGAAGCGCTGGCGATCGTCTGGGAGGGGGCCGAGCACGTGTTCCGGCGCGACGCGAGCACCTACGGGGTGACGGGCATGGAGCGGGTGCCGCTCAGCTCGTCGACGCCGCTGGCGCGCGTTTACTCGGGGGCGGCGAGAGCCCTGGCGCTGACCCGAACCCCGCTCTTTCAACGGCGCAGTGCCGGGGCGATCACCGTGAATTTGGCGCTACTATCGCCGCCAGCGGTGATTTTATCGGGGGACGTGCGAAGTGACACCCCCGAGCTACGCTTCCACCTCGGCGCAATGCTCGCAGCCTCTATCCCGCAATACGCCTTGTTGTTCGGCTCGCCGGAGTCACAGGCGCGGGCCGTGCTGAAAGGCCTGGGGTTTGCGTTCGGTCCGCCGCGTCAGACCAAATCCGGCGGCGTGCTCAACTTGGCGGAAGTATTGTGGGAGAGCATCCCGGCGCGCTTCCAGCGTCGCTTGCGCGAGCTCTGCGACCGCCCAGAAGATCTCGATTACGACGCCGCGCTCGCGGCTTCACGCATTGCCGTGCGCCGCGCCGGTTTGTTCGTGGCGGGTGACCTGGCAGTGGCCCTCAACGAAGCCGCCGCTGACGATGGTGTCAGTCGTGAGCAACTACGCGCGCCCAATGCGTTGGCCGAGTTGAGCCGCACGGCGCCCTCACTGCGCAGCTTGCTTACTTTGGCGCTCAGCCCGGAGTACGCAGAAACCCGCTGGCAATTCTCCGCCCGTGCGGGCAACACCCGGTTTTGAGCACTACGATGATGTGGCCAAAGAAAGAGCCTGAGGGGCGGGTGGCCGCGACACGGCTGTCACGGCGCGGCCTGGATCTGGGCAAGATTAGCGGCGTTTTGCCGTTGGCATGGCGGTCGCTATTACTGCTCTCGATGACGCTGGGCGCCGGGAGTTGCATCGTGGCCGATCCGCCGGAATACCGAGCCCCAGGTCAGACGCGCCCGGTGCTGAACGTGTACAGCGCCGTGCCCACCGCCACTCGGATACTGGTCGTGTACACCAACAAGGTTCCCACACAATTTACCGTGCAAGTCCGTTCCGAGGATGCCGGTGACGAGCTCCGGGGCGTCTTTTTTCTCGATTATCAAGTCCACCCGGGCGAGTCCCCATTGAATGGCTTCACGCTGCCTGCGTCGACTTACGACAATACGGGCCGCGAAGCCTCCTTCGCTTGGACTCCCGTAAAGGGGGTAGTGACGGATGGTTGTCACTTCGTGTCGTTGATCGTTGCTCACAGCGATAGCTTTCTGAGTAACGACAACACTCATCTCGACCCAAGGCGCGCAGACGACGATGCCGCGATCGTGACGTGGACGGTCAACGTCAATCCTCCTCCAGATATGTCGTTGGTCAATTGTCCCACCAACGCCCTTCCGGCAGTGCCATGAAGCGTTGGTTCGTGCTTGCTGCTTTGCTGTCGTTGGTCTGCGCGTGCGACGTCGCGTCGGTTCGCGAGGCACCCAGCGCCATTGCGCACAACCAATGCCAGTCCGCTGCGGATTGCGGCGGAGGCAGCTGCGTCGATATGCAGTGCCGTACCAATACCGGTACGTTGCAGACCGTGCTCTTCGAGGTCACACCGCCGGCAGACAATAGCGCGATCGCGGGCTTGCAATTTCTGGTTCCGAAAGACGTGAGCGATGGCCAGGGCTCGCTGGAGCTCGGGCAGATTGCGCAGGTTTCTGGTCGAGTAACGGCCATGAAGCGAAGCTGCACTGCGCTCTTCGGCGATGCCGGGAACGAGCTGGTGGCGACCCGTGACACGAGCATGCCTGCTCAGCTGTCACTAGTCCCGGCGACCAACAAGTTGGGGTTGTATTCGCCGCGCGCCATCGTGCAATCGGAGGTGAGTAGTGATGCCACTTACTTTGGTTTTTCGGTCAGCGTCCCGCCCGGGTTCTACGACATTTACGTCGAACCCAAGCGACAGCCGGATCAAAGCTGTCCTATTCCGCCGCAGCTTTTGCTGAAGCAGGAGATCAAAGCGGGCCTGTTGCAGCTGGGCATCGACCTCCCAGAGCCGGCGATGTTCGAGTTTCACGTGTCCTGGCAGAGCGAGGGCGAGACGCTCGATGGCTGGGTAGTCGACATGCTCGACCCAGTAAGTGGCCGTGTGATCTCGAACCGAGTCCCGCTCGTGGTCGCTAGCAAGACCGACGATGGCAAGACGGACTATCGAGCGACTTTGGCTTACAGTTCCGTGACTGGAGTGGGAGCCGCCAGCCTGCAGCAGCAGGATCAATTGCTTCGGCTTTCGCCCCCAGATGGTTTGGCAGACACCGACGCCAAGCCGACGATCTTCATGGCGCGCAGCGCCCTCGGGCTGTTCAAACCGGGCAGCGGCACTCTCACTGGCTTCAGCTCTTTGCCTGCCCCGGTTCGCGTGTTCGGCCAGGTCACGTCCGTCGGTCAGATCGACCCGGGCAAGGTCGGGCCACAGCCGGTTGCGGCCACCATCACGTTGGCTGCAACCGAGATCACCGGTCTCGACCGAGGCGTGTTGGCCTCGTTCGTGCGTACCGTCACCGTGAGCGACAACGGGAAACCGTTCGAGGTCTACCTGTTGCCCGGCAAGTATCGCGTCTCGACCGTACCCCTGTTGTCGATCGATCCGAGTCGCACCAACGACACCACCTTCGCGGCCGACGTTCGCACGTGGACGGTGCCCAGCTCGCCTCAGGTGCAGCAGGGCAAGCTCATCGAGTTGAGTCGTTCACTTGCGGTGTTTGGCCAGGTGCTCGATGCCTCGGGCGATCCGGTAGCGACTGCCCAGGTGCAGGCGGCACCTTCGCCGCAATTTCTCAGCCAGCCCGACTACCTTTTGGAGTCGCTCGATGGCTCGCCGTTCGTGCCGCGAGCGACCGCCTCCGAAGTGACGAGCTCGGGCAACTTCGCGCTGAAGACCGATCCCGGGACGTTCGATATCACCGTGCGTCCCAACGCCAATACCGGCTTCGCCTGGCTAGTGATGCCCAATGTCGAGGTGCGCGCTCCAAACGGGCTGGGCCTGGGGAGCGTCAGCATGCCGCTCCCTGTCCCGTACCGCGGCACGGTAACGGTGGCAGACAGCCCGGATGTCGTCCCGGGTGCCCTCGTCCGGGCTTACATCTATCTGAAGGACGGCGCGTACACCTCCGAAGACGATCTCAGCGCCCAATCCGTGCTGCAAGTTGCAGAAACGCGCGCAGACAAAGATGGCGTGTTCGATGTTCTCATTCCAGCGCAGCTGAATTGACTCATCGACTGAGGCAGCTTGTCTCACTCACGCACTCACTCTCGAGGGTGCGCTTGCACTGTAATCAGACCGAAGCCGGTTTTGTCACGGGAAAGAACTGGCGATCAATCTCCGCACATAATAAGGTTTTTGCGTGATGCGTTCGGGTGCACCAGTCAGCCTTCCGCCTCCAAGCGGGCCAGTTCGCGATGCCGACTTGGCCGGCGCGTTGCATGAGGTATCGAATGCCTTGACCGTCGTGCTCGGTTGGCTCGACGTGGCATGCAACCGCCAAGACTCGCACGCCATTCGTGAAGCGGTCGAAGTTGCGCGCCTCCATGCACGCCTGGGACATCAAATCTCCCGCTCCGCGATCGGTGCCGAGATCCCCGAGCGCGAGAACGAGCAGCGCTCAGCGCGCTCGGTGCTGTCTGCTGCAGCGCTCGGTGTGACCCCGCAAGCTCAACTTCGCTCCGTGCGCGTCTTGGTCGACTCCCAAGATCCGGGTCACGCGCTCGTGCGCCACGCCAGCTCTGCGCTGCAAATCTTGACGAATTTGTTGTTGAACGCGATCGACTTCTCGCCCGAGGGCGGCGAAGTGATCGTGAGCGTGTCGGATGTCGGCAGCAGCGTCGTGTTCAGCGTTGCCGACGAAGGGCCGGGCATCGATCCGGATCGCGTGGCCACGCTGCTCAGCGCTCCGCAATCCACGCGCCGTGGCGGCGCAGGGGTCGGCCTTCGCCATTCTGCAACTCTCGCGCGCAGTCGTGGTGGTGAGCTGCGTGTCGCACGCGCCAACCCCGGCGCCGCGTTCGAGCTGCGCTGGCCGATTGCCGAAGCGCGTTCGAGCGTTCGTCCCTCGCACCAGACCCCATCGCTCGTGCGCGGCGCCCGCGTGCTAGTGGTCGAAGACGACGCGGCCGTGTGCTCCTTGGTCGAGCTTGCGCTCGGCGCCCGCGGGGCGGAGGTCGTGGTCGCCAGCTCGCAGGCGGAGTTCAACGCCGCACTCACCAATTCCGGCCCGTTCGACGCTGCCCTGATCGACCTGTCACCGCTGGCCAGTGAAGTCGCCGGTGCGTTCGACCGCCTGCAAGAAGTCTGTCCGGGCATTCCCGTGATCCTGATCAGCGGGGTCGCCAGCGGCGTTCCAGAAGAAGTGATCGACCGAGTCACGGCCTGGGTTCGCAAGCCCTTCGAGATGGGTGAGGTGATTGAGGTGCTAGGCGCCAACCTCGCGCCGAGCTCAGCTGCGGTCGCTCGCAGCCCTCGCTGAGCAGGGCTGCGCCTCGGAGCGAGGGTTTATCGCTCGAAATATGGGGGCACAGCTCCTCGTGACGCTGACTCCAGGGCGACTGGCCGGTATGACTGATGGGATCCGGGCGCATCCGCTGACTGGTGTCGCTTCTGGGCTTGCAGAGCTCGCCTCGGGTGATGTAGACAGCCCGCTCTCGGAATCCCTGAATTGGCCCAAGCAGATGGGCTCGAGGGCTGGCCGACGCGGGAGCTCCTCAACCCCCGTGACGCACGGAAGTACACGGAACTACTCACCTCGCGAAGGTGGCGGAACTGGCAGACGCACTAGCTTGAGGTGCTAGCGGGGTAACTCCCATGGAGGTTCAAGTCCTCTCCTTCGCACAAAAAGAACGGGGTCGCTGGGTTAGCGACCCCCAGCTAGCGGACTTCGCGTTTTAGTGGGGTTCGGCAGCGGCTGACGAAAGCCCGTCGCCCTGACCGCTGCCAGCGCTCGCTGCCCAGCCGGTTGGCTCGGACGCAAGTAGCGGTAGTGGTCTCAGGGGGAAGCGCTGTTTTGAGCGTGAGCTCCACGATCTTGGAGCCGCTCTTTCGTTCGCGGGGCCTTAGTCCGCACACGGCACCCCGCCCGCACTTCGAGCTACGCGCCATGCAGCGCGGACCGCGCCCGCTAACCAACCCATCCTGAAATCGCTGGATGCGAGTTTGATTGGGGGTTGGGTAAGCGGGCAGGGCGCTCGCGCGCCGTCTCGAAGCTCTGAGTGAGCCCGCGTGCGACGCCGGCGCCAACGGCGGTTCGCCGCGCCGAGAGGCTTCGGTCGCAATTGCAATCGCCGTCGTCGCAAACGACCGCAGGGTGGCCGGGTCCGGGCCGGTTCCCGTGTCAGCTATCGAATTGCATCGCCTCGAGGCATCGCTTGGCGGCATCGCCGAGCACATCGCGTTGCAGGCGCTTTTCCTCACCGAAGAATGCGCGCGCAATCTGCCGGTCGAGCCGGCGTGTCGCCACCAGTGCGAAGGCTTCCTCTTCGCTGTCGATATTCTCACCGTAGGTGACACGCTCGTCTGCGCCCGGCTCTTCGCGCAAGCGGCGTTGGAAATACTGCATGCCGAGGCTTCGGGTGCGCGCTTGGTGGTCGCCCAGCACGACGACCTGCAGTTCACGCTGCTCGTCCGTGGAGAGCGTGCTCAAGGCGAGCTCTACTTTCTCGTGCAACCCGGCAATTTGATCGCGGGTCGCCAGCTCGGTGATGCGCAAAATACGCGGTCCTGCATCGCGGGCGAAGTCGGCTTGCGCCGCGGGGGCGGGGGCGGCTTGCTCACGAGCAGACTCGGCAAAGCGTTTGCAATGCTCCAAGAGCATTCGGATCTCGTCGTTCAGAGGGTTGGGTTCGCTCGGAAGGCGTTCGAGCGCGCGCGTCGTATGCTCGGCCAGCTGGGTCACGCGCGCCCGACTTTGTGCATCGGGCGACTCGCTCTGAGTCGACGTAAACAGTGCGACCGCGATATGAGCGGTCGACTTGGCGCTGCCAAAAGAGGGCCGGCAATAGGCGTAACTCCGCCTGCCGGACGCGCTACGCAGGATGAGCTCGGTGGGCGATACCACCAAGATCGGCACTTCGTGTCGAACCTCGTCGCGCTTCGCGCTGTATGCTTCGTGGAAGACTTCATTTCCCGCATCCAAGGCGCTCACCGGACCAGTGCTCATCCTGGTTGGATTGAGCAATAAGCGCGCCACCACTCAGTGCGGCAAGATCGCTACACTGTCACCGCCTTCATTGGCGGCCTGGCGCGCTTGGCATTCCGAGTGCATTGACAGACGAGTGCAGGACACTCGGCAGGTCTCGAATGCGCTACTCGAAATGGCTGCTCTCCTCGAGTTCTCGAAAGCAGCGAAGTTCAAAGTGAAGGCCTACCAGCGCGCCGCAGAGGTGGTTGCCACGGTCGGAGATCTTGCGCCCCTGGTCGAGCAAGGTCGCCTCGGCGAGCTCGAGGGCATTGGCGCCACCCTGTCTCGCCAGATCGATGAGCTGTGGAACACCGGAAGCTCACAATTCTTGCTGCGCTTGCGCGCGGAGCAGCCGCCGGGTGCCAGCGAACTGATTCAGGTCGAAGGCATGACCGCGCGTCGCTTGCGGATGCTGGTCGACGCACTCGCGATTGGCTCAGTGAATGAACTACGCGCAGCGTGCGTGGCGGGGCGAGTGCGCATGTTGCCGCGTTTTGGTCCGCAGACGGAGGCGCGCTTGTTGCAGGCCTGCGACCGTTGGCTCAATCCGGTCGAGGTCGGCCCCCCAGCCACCCTCTTGTCTCGCGGCTTGGATCGCGCTGTTGGGTTGGAGAAAGAGCTCGGCACTGTGAGCGAACGTGTAGAGCTCGTGGGAGCGTTGCGCCGGGGCGAGGAGACCGTGCACGAGCTCGAATGGGTCGTATTGGGCACCGTGGAGGCCGCGCTCGAGCGCTTGTCGACGCTGCGCCAAGTGCTGCGCGTGGAACCGGAGCATGGGCGCGCTTACCTCAGCGAATCGCTGAAGTTGCAGCTTCACCCGGCCCAGGCCGCAAATTGGGGAAATGCCGTGGTGCTCGCCACCGGCAACGCTGCGCATGTCGCGGCCTTGGGCGCGCGCGCCGCCGAGCGGGGCCTCTCGCTCGAAGGATGGGGTAGGTCGGAGTCGAGCAAGCCGAGCAGCTTCGAGAGTGAACGCGAGCTCTATGCAGCGCTCGGCTTGGCCTTCGTGCCCCCGGAATTACGGAGCGGCAATGAAGAGCTACTTCAGGCACAGCGGGCTGACTTCAACGATCTGGTCACTGAACGAGACGTCCAGGGCATGGTGCATTGTCACACGACCTATTCGGATGGGAAAAATAGCATCGCCGAGATGGCGCTGGCGGCGCACGAGCTGGGCATGAAATACCTGACCATCACCGACCATTCACCCAGCGCGCACTACGCAAAGGGTGTCGCCATCGATCGCCTCAAGCAGCAATGGGACGAGATCGCCGCGGCCGAGGAAAGGGTTCCGATCCGGATCCTTCGCGGTACCGAGTCCGACATTTTGGCCGATGGAAGTTTGGACTACCCAGACTCGATTTTGGAACAATTCGAGGTCGTCATCGCCAGCATTCACGCGCGGCACCGCATGGACCGTGCGGCCATGACCGCGCGCTTGAAACGCGCGCTTTCACTGCCGATTTTCAAAATTTGGGGCCACGGCTTAGGGCGCATATTGAATCATCGGCCGGCTATCGATTGCGATGTGCCGGCGGTGCTCGACGCGTTGGCAGGCTCGCGGGGGGCCATCGAGCTCAACTCGGACCCGCACCGCCTGGATCTGCCCCCAGCTTGGATCCCCGCGGCCCGTGAGCGTAACATTCCTTTCGTGATCTCCGTGGACGCCCACTCCAGTCAAGGGTTCGGCGTGCTGCGCTACGGCGCGATCATGGCTCGCCGCGGAGGTTTGCGGCAGAGCGAAGTGCTCAACACCGAACCAGCCGAAAGTTTCGCAAAGCTGGTGCGCCCGATCCCAGGAGCATGAGCCTGTGAGCGATGATTCCGAAACCGAGCAGCTCTCGATTGTCGGCCGCACCGTGAGCGTGACTCACCCGAACAAGCTGTACTTCTCCAAGCAGGTTCGGCTGACCAAGCTGGATCTCGTGCGCTACTACCTGAGCGTCGCGGAGGGCGCCCTGCTCGGTATTCGAGATCGCCCGCTCGTGCTCAAACGCTTCGTAAACGGGGCTGAAGCGCCGCCGTTTTACCAAAAGCGCGCGCCAGAAAAGCGACCCGAATGGCTCACCTCGACGACACTCTCGTTCCCCTCCGGTCGGACCGCAGAAGAGCTAGTCGTCAACGACGCCGCCGCGCTTGCGTGGATCGTCAATCTCGGTTGCATCGAGCTTCATCCGCACGCGGTGCGCCGCTCGGATCTCGAGCATCCCGACGAGCTGAGGGTGGATCTGGATCCTGGTCCCGGTGTCTCCTGGGAGGACGTGCGACGCGTGGCGCTCGAAGTGCGAGCCGTACTCGACGAGCACGGCCTCGATGGGTACCCAAAGACCAGCGGTTCGCGCGGCATGCACATCAACGTGCGTATCGCAGCACGCTGGTCGTTCGGTGAAGTGCGGCGTGCGGCGCTCGCCCTCGCCCGTGAGGTCGAGCGAAGACTCCCCGATCTCGCCAGTTCGAAATGGTGGAAGGAAGAGCGCCACGGCGTGTTCCTCGACTATAACCAAAACGCCAAAGATCGTACGACTGCGTCTGCTTTCTCGGTTCGCCCCTTGCCGGATGCGCGCGTCTCGACGCCGCTCTCGTGGGCCGAGGTCCCTGAATGCGATCCCGCTGATTTTACGGTGCTTACGGTCCCTCGGCGTTTCGCAGAGCTCGGCGATCCGCACGCCGCCATGGATCGAACCGAGGGCTCGCTCGACAGCTTGCTCGAGCTCGCGGCCCGCGACGAAGCGGCGGGCCTGGGTGATGCTCCGTGGCCGCCACACTTCCGCAAGATGGCCGGCGAAGCGCCGCGTGTCGCGCCTTCGCGTGCCAAAGCTGCGACCGGCGCGGCGCGCGAGAAAGTAGCGCGCGAGAAAGTCCCCCGCGCGAAAGCGCCACTGATCGTCGTCGCCAACTCGCCCGATCGCGATGCCGCGCTGGCGGGCCTAGAACGTTGGAAGCAGACGCACAGCGAGGCCGCCGCGTTGCTCTCCGTCGACGACGTTCTGGTCGATTCCATGCGCGGCAGATCGTCGACCTGGACGCGGATCCGGCTCAACCTGCGGCACATCCCCGAAGCGCTACGCCCCGCGCAGGGCACGCCCGATCCCGACGACGATCCGACTCGCGGCGCGCCTGGCAAAACGTCAAAAAAGAGAGCTTAGCGCTGCCCGCCGGCATCAATATTTGCCGAAAATTTCCGATAATTCTTGAGCCGGCACGACCTCCAATTGGGCGTAGGTGCATGCTTCGGGGCTCTTGTCGGTGCGCCAACGCCTGAACTGAGCGGTATGCCGGAAGCGGCCGCCTTGCATGTGATCGTAAGCGACCTCGAGTACGAGCTCGGGGCGCAGGGGTTCCCAAGATAGATCTTTTCCCTGGCTCCAGCGGCTCTTTCCGCCGGGCATGCGCGTGCCTTCTGTGCCCTGCGCTTCCTGAGCCGCCCAACTGCGCCACGGATGCTCGCGCAATGCGTCGCTGCGGTAGGGCGCGAGAAAACCAAGAAGCTCGCGACGCTTGGCCATTGTGAAGCTGGCGCAGACACCGACGTGCTCGAGCTCTCCCTCGTCATTGAATAGGCCGAGCAGCAAGGAGCCAATCGCTTCTTGGTCGGCATTCTTGTGCCAACGAAAGCCGGCGACTACGCAGTCGCAGTCGCGGTCGTGTTTGACCTTGAACATCACACGCTTGTTTGGTTCGTAGCTTCCGTTCGGCAGCTTTGCCATCACGCCATCCAGCCCAGCGCCTTCGAAACGTTGGAACCAATCACTTGCGGTGGCGCGGTCCGTACTACTGGGCGTGATGAATAGCGGCGCCTTGGCTTCGTGCAGGATTGCTTCCAAGCGCAGACGACGAAGCCGAAACGGCTCGCCCCGCAAATCACGCTCGCCGTCGCACAAGAGGTCGAAAAATACGATGGATGCGGGGGTCTGCTGGGAGAGCAGCGCTACCCGAGAAGCGGCGGGGTGCACTCGGAGCTGCAGCGCGTCGAAATCGAGCGCGCCGCTGCGCGCGACGACGATCTCACCGTCCAATACGCATTTGTCGGGCAGCTGCGCTCGCAGCGGCGCGAGCAGCTCGGGGAAGTAGCGGTTGAGCGATTTCTGATCGCGGCTTTGCAGCAGCACTTCGTCGCCATCGCGAAAAATCAGAGCCCGAAAGCCATCCCACTTCGGTTCGAATAGCCAGTCCCCCCCGTTCGGCAACGCACTCACGCGTTTAGCCAACATCGGCAGAAGCGGGGGAGGGACTGCTAACTTCATGGGATGCCGCGCGTTGCCGTCAGCTTCGAGACGCGGACCCGGGCTTGGCCAGCTTACGGTACTGCGCTGCGAGCGTTTCGTTTGGCAGAATGATGGCCATGCTCTAGGCACCTAGCATGATGCGGCCAATCGAGCCGGTGATCAGGATGCGCCCCTGCTGGCGCTCGCGATTGCGCTACCACGCCGCATGAATGCCACTGCCCGAGTGCTTGTGACAAGCCGCCTCAGAAGGCCAAATCGCACCCATAAGGGCTCTCGACGGTCGCCCATCACCATTTGCGGTTGGCGACTTCGAGCAGCACGTCCGCGTGACAGGGCTCATCGGCGGGGCACCAACAGGCCAGATTTTTTCCGCACAGTTCGGCTCGCACTTGCTCGATCGTAAACGGGAGCGAGCCGTCCTCGCTATGGAGTGCCGTGCTGAAGCGGGCGACTGAGGCCGCGCGCACTGCTCGCTTTTCACTCGCCTTGGCGCTTCCTAGCGCTTGGGAGAACGGATTGCCCCAGCGACTCGGCCGGCTCACGCAGACGATCGGCAGGCCATTGGGGGCGCTCAAACGCGAGCCCTTGGAGCGACTGCGTTGAATACGGACAGGAGCATTCATGTCGGTGATAGAAGACCCATGCGCAAGAGTACGAGCGCCGCTTCAATTCCTCGGCGTGAAGTCCAAGGTGGTCCCTCAATGCAATGCAATGCTAGAGACTGACGAGCGTACGATTTTACCGCGCCCAGCCCTCCTTTGGCAAAGCCTCCGAGCGCGACTTCGAAGCCAGAATCGACGCGCCTTGTGAGGCCGTTTGGCAGCCGCCCTTCCAACGGTATTGGCGCGTTTCGTGCAGCCGTCGAGCTCCGTGGGTTGGCTAGTGCTCATGAGTGCGCTGACGCTGTTTGGCGCCGCCGGCGTGATGGTCAACGTGAATCATTTGCGTTTGCAGCGGCTAGTTGCACGCGAAATGCGCGCTCTAATTGCCGTCACGCCGTCGACCAAGCCACGGACCGCCCTGGGCGATCTCCCGTCCCCGGTGGCTCGCTACCGTGAGCTCGTGTCGGGCGACCGAGCTCCGGTACACACGCTAAAATTGCGCCACGTCGGCACATTTTGCATGAGCCCCGCGGCGAAGCCGTTGCCCATTCGAGGAGTGCAACTATTCACTTCTGACCCACCAGGCTTCGTTTGGAGCGCGCGCGTGCAAATGTTTCCGGGGCTCTGGGTAGATGCGCGCGACATGGCCGCGAACGGCGAGGGTAGTATGCGCGTCCTGCTCGACTCGACCGTGCCTATTGCGGACGCGCGCGGCCCAGAGCTCGACCAAGGCTCAGCCCTGCGTCTGCTTGCCGAGATGGTGTGGTATCCGACGGCCTTGTTCGATGCCCGCTACATCACTTGGTCGGCAGTCGACGCGGCCCACGCGGTCGCGACCCTGCGATTCGGCGAGCGCCAAGTCTCGGCGACGTTCGAATTCGGCGCCGACGGCTTGCCGATTGGCATGACCGCAGAGCGATTTATGGACAAGCGCGGCCTCCGCCCGTGGGGTGGAACGTATCGCGACTGGCGGCGTGTCTCGGGCATGCTTGTTCCGTTCGAAGCGATGGTAACCTGGCAGCTCGAGTCCGGCCCATTCACCTACGCGCATTGGCTGGTCGAAGCTATGGACTACGACGTACGGGAGCCTTGATGGTCGACGTCGAGGCAGCAGCTAACAAGGGAACTCGCTTGGTGACAGGTGCCACGATCACCCCGCGTGAAGGCTATCGCCGAGTCGCTTTCCCAGCCGAGCGTCGCCTGGTGCTCGACACCCTGCGCCTCGGCCAGCGCAAGCATATGATGCACGGTCTGCTCGAAGTGGATGTGACGCGGGCACGCGGCCTGTTGCGGGAGGAGCGAGAGCGCACTGGTGAGCGCCTCTCGTTCACCGCGTTTGTCCTTGCTTGCCTCGGAAAGGCGGTCGCCGCTCACCCGGAGGTCCACGCCCTGCGTGATTGGTTCGGTCGCAGCGTGCTGTTCGAGGACGTGGACGTAACGACGATTGTCGAGGTTTCGATCGAGGGGAGGCAATTCGGGCTTGCGCATGTGGTGCGTGCGGTCAACCGACGCACAACGCGCGACATTCACGACGAGATCCGAGCTGTCCAGGCGGAGGGACCGCGGTCAGTGACGCCCGGGCTTCGGCTTGCGACCAAAGTGGCATTGCTGGTGCCCGGTCCGATTCGCCGACTCGTGTTTCGCATCTTGCTGCGCTTCCCCCATGTCGCCAAACGGCACACCGGCACGGTCTTGCTGACGGCTGTTGGGATGTTCGGCGGCGGGCCCGGTTGGGGATTTAGCGCGCCCGGTATCCATGGCCTCTCTATAGTCGTGGGAGGGATCGCGACGCGACCGGCGGCGGGGGGTCAGCCCGCGCGCGAGGTTCTGTGCCTGACGGTGAGCGCCGACCACGATTTGATCGACGGGGCACCGGTGACGCGCTTTGTCCGTGACTTTCGCGCGCAGCTAGAAGCCGCCAAGTCCCTCGACTTGGGCAAAACAACATGACGTCGCTTTTGCGAGCGCGAAGAACGGCGACAGTCGACGACCGGCGAAACAATCCTACCGGAACCGGAGGCGCCCCGTGTGGCGGAGCCAGCCGACTCCGACCAAAGTGATGACGACCCCGAGCGCGAGATACAGAGCTTGCAGGGGCGGATCGCTGGAGTACCCGACCACCGCGATCTCGACGACGAGCCAGATGAGCAACGCGACTCCGGTCGCGAATGCCAGTAGGGGAGCGGCCGAGTGCCGCCGCCAGGCGAGGACCGCGGCAGCGAGCGGACCTAGCCCGATGACCGTGAATAGGACCGCACCCGGCACGAAGTAATTGGAGAAGGGCGAGCCGCTCAGCGCCGCTACGGGGAGCGGCAGAATTTCCCCGTTGGGTCCCACCATGAGCGCAAGCCCGCCTCCGATCGCCCCGGTTCCGAGCAGAATCTCGAGCCCGATTGCAGTTGCCGCCAGACCGCCGAGTGGGGCGCGCGTCAGAGCCCGCTCATTTCCGTTCGGTTCACTCATCTGTTTGTCCGCAACCTTTGCCGCTCAGTTTTTGCGGAAGCGACTCTCGAACTCGGATTCTATCCATCCACGATTGGCACCAGCGCCAACAGGCAGCCATGCGCTCGGCGCCCCGAACTGAGCGACACGGGGCACGGTTGCGCCACACAATGGGGCGTTGCTGCGGCCGGTGCGCATTGAAGCGCATCCCGCTTTCGAGTTCGGTAAGAGCACTTGGTGGCCTGATGGGCGTTTTGGCTCTGGGGCGAACGTCAGTGGTCTATGGGGGCGGTTCGCCCGTAAGCATCGAACAAGCGTCCCCATGCCGTAGTTTCTTTCCAGTGTTCGAAAACTGCCCGGTCGCGGAATGGCCAGCGATAGTAGTCATGATAGGCCTCACTACCGATGATGAAGAGGTTCACCAATGGCGTGTGAAACAGCGCATTTTGCAGCCTCTTGAGCGCTCCAAACCAGAGTAGGTGCCCGGCTTTACTCGCCAGGTTGTCGCCCACCGAGAATCCCCAATTCTCTTGCGAGATGTCGTCGCCGACAAGCTCGATGCCACCCGGATCGCCGACGCCCAAACCATCCTCGTGTGCCAGCCGAATGTACTCCAAGCTCATCGGGTCGAAGCCCATCATCTTGGCCGCAACTGCATCGATTGCGACCTGATCGGCGCTTGCGAGCATGTAACCCTTGACGACTGGCAGCATCGTGCGCGGTCCCGGGCCGTTACCAGCCGTCGTTCCATCCATGATCGCGAACAGGCCGCTATGGATCTCACGTTGAATCGCGAGCAGGTCGACGAGCGTCTGGTTGATCCAGCTATGGGTGTAGTGTCGCTTGGTGTTCAGCAGTCCACCGAAAGCGTTCTTCATCGCGCCCGTCGTAGTGGTGTACACATGGCACTTCATGGTTGGGAGGTGCACGATGTTCTTGCCGAAAAAGTAGTTTGGAAGCCGAATGCCCTCGGGAAAGATATCGTTCAACACGTGCATGCGCGCTTTCGGGCGGTATTCGGTCCATTCCATGTCGCCGGGCCGGAAATTGTAGAGCACTGGCACTCGATGCCGCTCGAAGAGCGGAGTGTAGTGGTTCAGATCTTCGCCTTTGAAGGCGTCGGTCACCACCGTCTTGTTTTGAACGCAAACCACCTCTTCGTATCCGGTGCGCCGCAGCGCCAAGATGGCGCCTTCCAGTTGCCAAGGCGTGGTGTTCGCCGCGGGAAACGGATAGTGCCAGGAAATATTGTCCTTCAAAATGGTTGCGCAGTTGGGATCTAGCGCAGCACGCATCCCAGCAAGCTCGCACAGCCGCTCGACGTCGTGAAGGACGGTCTCGGGCGTCACTTTGAGTGCTGCTACTCTGGCTTTCCCCATCGACCGGATGCTGGCACACCCGCGCGCCGGGCACTCAGCAATTTCGGGTCCCGCCATGAAAGCGACGTCAGTAGCACCTCGTAGCCCAGCGGCGCTGAAGTGGCGCGCGAGTGTTTCGGGAGGAAGCAAGCAGCATGCGGCGCCATCGGCGACCGCTCTTCTCGAAGGTCTATGGCGTTGGTGGGAGTTTGGGATGCACGATCGCGAAGAGACCAAGGGCTCTCGCCGTGGTTCGCGAAACGCTTGAATGATTTGATGGGGCGCGGAAACCGCATGGGTCGCGCGTTGTGGCGTTACTGCCGAATCGTTGCGCGCTCGGTCCTTCGAGTAGATGTGGTACCGCTAAGACGAAGTTCACCGATCATCGGCAGAAAGGCTCTGGTCCCATGAGCGCGCCAAACATCGTCCCCGGGGAACCTGAGCGCTCTGATTCCGAGCGGGCTGGTTCCATCGAGGTCGGGTCGTCCACGAGCGGCTTGTCCATAGAAGAGGCGGCTCGACGCTTTGCGGCGGCAGGCCCCAACCTTCTAAAACAGAGTAAACGGGTCAGTCCACTTCAGATCTTCCTCGCTCAGTTCAAGAGTCTCATCATTTGGATCCTGATCGTGGCGGGCGCGATCTCTGGCTTTCTCGGCGAAGTGCTGGACGCGGTCGCCATCGTCGCCATCGTGGTGCTCAACGCTGCGATAGGCTTCTATCAGGAGTTCAGTGCGGAGAAGTCCATCGCCGCGCTTCAAAAGATGACCGCACCACAGGCGAAGGTGTTGCGCGGTGGGGAAGTCATCTCGATTCCCGCGTCGGGGATTGTGACTGGTGACGTGCTCGCGTTGGAAGCCGGCGACATCGTCGCTGCGGATGCGCAGCTTTTGTCGGCGAACTCGCTCAGGTGCGTGGAGGCCGCGCTGACCGGCGAATCGCTCGCGGTGACGAAGCAACCCGCGAGCACGGAGCAGCGCAATCGTCCGCTCGGTGACCGGCAGGGCATGGTGTTCATGGGTACGAGCGTTGCGGCCGGTACGGGGCAGGCTGTCGTGGTGGCCACCGCGATGAAGACCGAGCTTGGGCGGATCGCCGGTCTGATCGAGACTGCGGACGCTGAAACGGGCACGCCGCTGCAGCGCAAGCTGGATTCGTTTGGGAGAGTTCTGGTTTGGGCCGCGCTCGGTATCGTTGCTCTGTTGTTTGGTTTAGGCCTGCTCCGCGGCTACAAACCTCTGGAAATGCTGCTGACCTCCGTCGGTCTTGCCGTGGCTGCCGTGCCGGAGGGATTGCCAGCAGTAGTGACGGTAGCCCTTTCATTGGGGGCCCTGCGTCTCGCTCGCCGACGTGCGCTGATGCGCAAACTGGCGGCAGTCGAGACGCTCGGCTCGACTAGCGTTATTTGCACGGACAAGACCGGAACGTTGACAGTCGGCGAGATGACCGTGCGCGCTCTCTACGTTGCAGGTCGAGCCTACGAAGTCACGGGCGAAGGATACGGCCCAATCGGCGCGGTGCATTTCGATGGCAAGCCAGCTGGAGCGACGCACGCCCCAGTGCTCCTCGAGCTCGCGACAGTCATGCTCGGCTGCAACAACGCTCATCTCGTCGACGAAGACGGTATTTGGAAAACGGTCGGCGATCCGACAGAGGGTGCGTTGCTCGCGGCCGGTGCAAAGGCGGGGGGTGACCGAAAGCAGATCGAGCAGCAGCTGCCCAAGGAGTGTGAATTCCCGTTCGACTCGGATCGCAAGCGCAGCACCGTTGTCCGTCGAAACACCTCTGGTAAATTGCGAGCCCTCAGCAACGGCGCTCCGGGCGTGCTGCTGGAGCTTTGCACGAAGCTATATACCAGCGCCGGCGTTCGCCCGCTGTCCGCGCAGGACCGCGAGCAGATCTTGGCGCAGACCTCAGCCATGGCCAAGAAGGGGCTGCGTGTGCTTGCCTCGGCTTGGCGTGATCTGGAAAGTGCCTCGCCCGAGTCGCTAACCGCGGATGTTGTAGAACGTGAGCTCGTGTTCGTCGGTCTGAGCGGAATGCATGATCCGCCACGCGCAGCGGCCAAAGAGGCGATCGCGAAGTGTCGCGCGGCGGGCATCCGCGTAGTGATGATCACAGGTGATCATGCTGATACTGCTCAGGCAATCGCGCACGGACTCGGCATCGCCTCGGCGGAGCAAGACGTGGTCACGGGCGCAGAGTTGAACGGGATGTCCGACGCCGAGCTCGAGCGACGTGCGCCGCTGGTCGCGGTCTACGCGCGTGTCACAGCCGAACACAAGCTGCGCATCGTGCGCGCCTTGAAGGCCAACGGCTCGGTCGTGGCGATGACGGGCGACGGCGTGAACGACGCTCCGGCCATCAAAGGCGCAGACATCGGCATCGCGATGGGGAAATCCGGGACTGAGGTCACCAAGCAAGCCGCGGATATGATCATCACCGACGACAACTTCGCGACGATCGTTGCTGCCGTTGAGGAGGGCCGGGGCATCTACGACAACATCCAGAAGACCCTTCAATATTTGCTGGGAGGCAACACCGGCGAGCTACTGCTGATGACTACCTGCGTGGTGGTCGGGCTTCCTACGCCGCTCCTGCCCATCCACCTCCTGTGGATCAATCTCGTGACGGACGGCCTGCCAGCCCTTTGTCTCGCCACTGACCCGATTGATCCAGACGTAATGACCCGAAAGCCACTGAGCCGGTCGGGTGGAATTACGGCTCGTTCTTTTCTTCGCACCATGGCGTGCACCGGTTTACTCACCGCAGGCGTTTCGTTTGGCGTGTATCTCTTTTGCTTGCGCTCCGGGACACCGGACGCTGCGCGCACATCCGCGTTTGCGGTGCTGGTTTTTGCCGAGCTCCTGCGATCCTTCGGTGCGCGCAGCGCAACCAAGCCCGTCTGGCGTATGCCCCTCTTTTCAAACGTGAACCTGGTCCTCGTGGTTGCCGTCTCAATTGGGATCCAGGTGTTGAGCCAATGCAACGCGACGCTCGGCCGCTTCCTCAAGGTGTCGCCCATCCCGTTCGGCGAAGGGCTGATTCTTCTCGCGCTGGGCGCTTTGCCGCTGCTGATACTCGACCTGATGAAAGGGCTGCGCGCCAAAGCGACGCTCCTACTCTAAACGCATTCTGGGCCCGTCGTTCGATGGGATGTTTTGCATGGCTGGGAATGTGCCTATCACCAACAACGCGACCCCGCTGAGCCCCAGACTCTGCGCTTGTGAGCCATTGGTCGCCGCATAAGCCTGCGTGCCGTTGCCGTTGAGCCTTCACAATCTTCGATGCATTCGCGAAAGAAGCCGAGCCCCAAGCACTTTGACTGAGCCAGGCCAAAACGGCTCTGCATAGGCGCGGCTTTCGACCTTCGAGACCTTCGCCAGGCGCCGAAGATGCCGGTCTGCGCCAGTGAAGCGAGCTGCCAGGAAAGTCTGAACCAACTCCCACGCGAGAGCGTGTCCAACGACCAGCCCGCCGAGGCAGATCACGTTGAGGTCATCGTCCTCGACGCCTTGGTGTGCGGAAAACGGGTCATGAAGCAGGCACGCGCGCACGCCCGCCACCTTGTTTGCGGCCACACACGCGCCCACGCCGCTTCCGCACAGGGCCACGCCACGGAACACTTCGCCACGCGCGACCGCGCGAGCCAATGGCACTACAAAATCGGGATAGTCGTCGTCTACGGTCAACCCGCGGCTCCCAAAGTCAACCACATGGCAACCCGCTTTGCGCAACATCTCGACGAGGTACTGCTTGAGCTCGAACCCTCCGTGGTCGGCCGCGATTCCGACGAGCCTGGGGTTTGCCCCCACCTCGCTGTTGGCGATTTCGTCCCTACGGATCAGCGCCTGGACGCCTCCAGTGTCATCGTTGTTGCGGCTCAGCATGGGTTCTCAACTTGCGATCGCGGGATGCCATCCGGAGTTCTGCGAGGCCGTTGCGGCGCGCCCAAACCTTCCTGCAAGCAGGTCGCGATGCCGTCGAGGATGGCCCAGGGTGCCCAGCGATGTGCACGATTCATGCCTTGCTGACGAGCGTCTCCGCTGTCCGCCCCTGCGGAACAACTCAACGGACAGCTACGCGATTGCACGCCCGGCACGCATAGTGCGTACGCGAAGCGGGACGTGCTCGTGCCGCGCCATTCGCTTCCTAACCGGCGTCGTCAGTGTGCCCAACTCAATCACTCTCGAGCAGACGGACGCCGCCGCAGCTCAAGTGAAAGAGAAAGTCCAAGCTGCGTTGCAACGGCAGGCTGCGAGCGACGCGAAGTCGAACCACGTTGACATCGACTGCGGCAAGGCCTTCTGCCTGATCAGCGGCGGTCGGTCCGCAGTCAGGCCCGCCCGGCTCGATGATCGTCCTCGTCGCCGCGGGCTTCTTCGTCGAAAGCCTGCTGCCTGGGCGGCGAGGCCCGCGACAAACATCGGCACGGATGCCTCGAAGTGTAAGACTTCGCCCTAGCCCGTCTTGGCGCCGGGTTTTAGGCAGACTACCCGCGCCTGCTAAGCGAGTTGATGGGGCAAGAGCACCGGCTCGCCACGTAGCGCAGCCATCGTGGCTGC